>JAAGKN010000215.1_pt1 | contig 98756 bp, 89 predicted proteins | sample 6206371 | NCBI WGS metagenome assembly JAAGKN01 (sample SAMN11533720, study PRJNA540317) | gut metagenome | isolation source: fecal pellets from male and female animal of same cohort | host: Peromyscus leucopus | place: USA:CA | collected 2017
GCAGCTTCTGCTCGTGCGCTTTTTTGCCTTTATAAAAGAGAACTGTATTTCCGGTCACCTGTTCATCCACAAAAAAGGCCCCCGCCTGACAGGAGGGAGGCCTGCTTTTCTGGATTTGTGTTAGCCGATGAGGATTCAGTCGTCCTCTTCTTCAAAGACGGATTCAATGACCTTGCCGCGCCGGTGCCCCGGTGCAGCCCGGCGTCTTTCTGCTGGAGAGGCACTGCCTCCGGACGGTGCCGGAGGCGTTTTGGGCTCTGCTTCCTTCTGGTTCTCTTCTGCCAGATCCGGTGCTTCGTCTGTTTCTGTCTCCTCTTCCAGGGTGACATCGATCCAGCCCGGTGCCGGCGTTTCTGCTTCTTCAGTCTGTGCAGACATCTGCACACCTCTGGTTTCCAGTTCCCGCACCGCTTCGTCTGCTGCTTCCTGATCCGGAGAACTCTGGACTCTGTTCTCCTTTTCTTCCGGTTCCGGCTCTGCCGGTTTTTCCAGAACAGGTCTGGCAGAGAGGGTTCCGTCCAGATACTGCCGGACGGTGTCCAGAATGAAGTCTCCGAATTTATCCAGAGTTGCCTGGCCAATGCCGGAGATTTCCAGCAGTTCCTCTTCAGAAGCCGGCTTGCGGGCTGCGATCTGGTTCAGGGTCATGTCATTGAAAATGACATAGGGCGGTATATGGCGTTCTCTGGCCAGGTTGAGACGGCGTCTTCGCAGGATGGCCGCCAGATCCTGGTCGATGGTCTCCGCAAAGTTCAGGGACTTCGCCAGTTTCTTTTTTGCCACTTCCCGGGGCATGAACACCTGTTCTCCCCGCAGCACTTTGCCGGCTCTGTTTTCCAGATGCACCAGCGCGTACTGGTCCTTATCCTTGCGGATATAGCCTTCCGCCAGCAGAAAGCTGATGATGTCCCGGATGTCCTGGGCCGAATGGTCCTTCATCAGGCCGAAGGTGCTGACCTGATCCAGGCCCCGGGACTTGATTTTGGCATTGTTGGATCCTTTGACGATATCCGCGATCATGCTGGCGCCGAAGCGTTCCCGCACCCGGCGGATGGTGGACAGCACGATCTGGGCCTCCCGGGTGATGTCTTCCCGGACGTATTCCGTCTTGCAGACGGAACAGTTCTGGCAGTCCTTTTCCAGCTTTTCGCCAAAGTAACCCAGAATCACCCGGCGCAGGCAGCTGGTGCTGTTGACGTACTTCATCATTTCCTGCAGACGGATGCGGGCCATGTGAATGCTCTGTTCTTCATCTTCGTTGGACGCTTCCCGCTGGTCGATGAAAAATTTCTGGATCTGGTAGTCCCGTCCCGAATACAGCAGAATGCACTCGGCCGGTTCCCCGTCTCTGCCGGCACGGCCGGCTTCCTGGTAATAGTTTTCGATGCTGGCAGGCATGTTGTGGTGAATAACCCAGGAGACGTTGGGCTTGTCGATGCCCATGCCAAAGGCGTTGGTGGCCACCATGATCAGCAGGTTGTCGTAGACAAAGTCTTCCTGCATGCGGTTCTTTTCTTCTGTGGTCAGCTTCGAATGATACTTGCCCACCTTAAAGCCCTGGTCCTGCAGGGTGTCATACAGCTCTTCCACGTGGGCAATGGTGGAGCAGTAAATGATGCCGGAGGCATCGGGATGCTTCCGGATGTATTTTGTGATGAAATCCGCCTTCCGGCTGTCCGGCAGATGCTGGACCTCAAAGTACAGGTTGGGCCGGTCATAGCCCCCGCAGTAGTACTGGGGATTTTGCTGCCTGAGCTGCACCATGATGTCCTTCTGCACCCGCTGGTCTGCGGTGGCCGTAAAGGCCCCGATGACCGGACGCTTCGGGAGTTTTTCAATAAAATCGCTGATGGTCTGGTAGGCCGGCCTGAAATCCATGCCCCACTGAGAGATGCAATGGGCTTCGTCCACAATGACCATGCTGATGTCCAGATCCTGGCAGGATGCCAGAAAATGCTCGTTTTCCAGACGCTCCGGGGCCACGTACACCAGCTGGTACCGCCCCTGTTTCATATTCTGTTCGGCCTTCACCAGCTGGGCGAAGCTCAGGGAGGAGTTCAGGTACGCCGCCCGCACCCCTTTCTGGCACAGAGTCTGCACCTGGTCGCTCATCAGAGACAGCAGCGGAGAGACAATCAGCGTCACTCCGGGCTTCTCTAAGGCCGGTACCTGATAACAGAGGGATTTGCCGCCCCCGGTGGGCAGAATGCACAGCACATCCTGTCCATTTTCCAGCGATTCAATAACCTGTTCCTGCCCAGGCCGGAAACTGTCGTATCCGAAGACCTGCTTGAGTATCTCTCTTCTGTTCATACCTGACAGTTTGGCACAAAAAAGAGCGCCTCACCAGATGGCGGCGCTCAAAAGTACAGATCCCTCTCCGGACCGGGCAGCAGCTGTTTTCCGGTCTGTGGATTTTCTTTGCCGGCCGGACTCTCAGAAAACCGGCAGCCTTTTTTCAGAATGCCCGGTAGCCGTTTTTGATATAGGCGGCTTCCCGCTTCTGGGCCATACGGACAAACACCGGCAGGTTCATATCCACGAAATCATAAATCATGACGTTTTTCTTGCCGGGATACTCACGGTGCAGACGGCCCGAATACTGGCTGATCAGCATGTCCGCCGAAACCGGGGCTGCCAGCAGCAGGGTATCCAGTCTTGGCAGGTTGAAGCCTTCTCCAATGTAGGCTCCGGTGCCGATCATCAGAAAGGATTTGTCCGGATCCTGGTGTTCCAGTTTCTCCTTCATTTCCTTCTTCTCTCTGGCTGGCAGCCCGCCCACCAGCAGCACCGTCTGCTGAGCATCGTTTTTCATGCGCTCATACAGTATTCTGGCGTGCTCCCGGTGCTTGGTCAGCACCAGCACCGAGCGCCCGGCATCCAGGCATTCCCTGGCCTGCCTCTGAATCAGCGCGTTGCGCTCTTCGTTTTCCACCAGTAGCTGGTACGCCTCTGCCAGAGGGGGTCTGGCCTGCAGCGGCAGCACTGCATCGGTCATGACCTGATGAAACAGCCGGCCAAAGTTCTGGCTGGCGGCCTGGTCTTTTGCGGTAAAGCGGGTGCGCACAGGCCCCAGTTCCATATAGATGACCGGCTCCTGCTGGTCTGTCCGTTTCGGAGTGGCGGAAAAGCCGTAGCGCAGGCGGGCCCGGGACTGGGCAAACAGGGGCTGGTATGTTTTCGCAAAGCTGTGATGGCACTCGTCCACAATGATCATGCCGTAGGCAGAAAGAATCTCTTCCAGATCCGGCCGTTTCTGCAAAGACTGCACCATGGCCAGATCCACCCGGCCATTGAGGGTATTGCGCCCACCGCCCAGAACACCGGGTCCTTTTATTTTGTCCTGGGAGAAATCCAGGAAGGTTTTCATGTCCCGCAGCCAGCCGGACAGAATCTCTCTGGAAGGCACCACCACCAGGGCGCTGCACTGCTTCTGAGCAATGAGGGCAGCGCCCATGACGGTTTTGCCGCTTCCGGTGGCAGACTCCACAATGCCGGTGTCGTACGGTTCCAGGTCCGCCAGCGCTTTCTGCTGCTGAGGCCGCAGCTCGCCCGAAAAGGAAAGCTGCAGGGGCGCTCCATGCTGGGTTTCGTCGATGATTTCATACGGAATGCCCGCTGCCTGCAGATGCGCTCTCAGCTGTTCTTCCAGGCCAAAGGGCAGCAGGATGGCTTCCTCGGTTTCCGAAGACTGGCTGATGATGCGCCGGGTCTGGTAGTTGGAGTAGTTCAGCCGTTCATTTTCCTTGTATTCCGGATTGGCGTAGGCCGCCATCTGCCGCAGCCGGTTCTGCATGCGGGGTGACAGCTTTTCTTTGGGCACGGAAATCCGGGAAGAGCGGGTGAGAACCAGCGGTCCGCAAACATCCTCCGGATCAAACAGACGGTCCGGTTCTGCGTTTCTTTGTGCCGCTTTTCTTTCCGCGGCCTTCCTTTCTTCGTCTGCTCCATTTGCCGGCCCAGTTGCTGCCCCACTTGCCGGCTGACTTTCTTCCGCTTCTTTTTCCTCCTGAGCTGCCTGATCCAGCAGATCAAAAAGATTCTGGTTCTGGACCGGTGCCGGCTTCTTTTTCTTCAGCAGGCTGGCTGGCCAGTCCGGGGAGAGAAAATCCAGGGCATGGGCACTGTCCAGCATAAATCCGGCCATGGCCTGAGGGGAGATTCTTTTCAGAGAGCGGATCTTCTGCCAGGGGGCTTCCAGGGGCTGCCCGTGCCGGTCGGCGAGGTACGCCTGGCCCGCCTGGCTGCTTTTTCCCTCCAGAGGAAGGGGCACCACATCCTGAAAGGCATCGGGCTGGTAGCTGTCCCGGGAAGGGATCATCACATCATAGCTGATGAAATCCGGCTGACTGATGAACTCCGAACCCCGGGCCAGAATGCGCATGCCAAATTCCCTGGCCGCCTGCATAGTCACCGGCTCTTCAAAAAACAGAAAGATCCGGGCGCTGGAGAGCACATGATTCACTTCAAACAGATACTCAAAGCCCAGGGTTTCCACAATGAAGGCCAGATCCTTAGCCCGCTGCAGATGCAGCTCCTCCAGTTTCTGTCCTTCAAACTGCCAGGTGAGAAGCTGCACTGTGCCATCCGGGCAGGCCGGATAGACCCCCAGGTACAGATCGTCGTTGGTGTACAGATGGCGCTTCAGCTTCTCCGGTGAAAGAGGAAGAAAGCTCTGACCGATGCAGCCGCCGCATGGATTGGGCAGCGGCTTCAGGCCCATTTCCCGTCTGAGCTTGTTTTCCCTTTTCTGGCAGACGCCTTCTGCCCAGAAGTTGGCGCACGAAATATAGAAGCCCCATTTTCCGGTCTGCTGGCTCTTCATCCCTTCTGCCATGCGGTTTCTGTCGCAGGCAAAGGCGTGGTACAGATACCCGGGGTATGCCTGTTCTGCCATGGAATCCCTCCTTCTGTGCTGCTCTTTATGCAGTGCTCTTTGTGTGCTGATTTCTCTATTATGCCGGTTTGGTCTGGATTTTTCAGAATTCCCCGCAGCCGCAAAAAGCCAGCGGCGCGGGCCGCTGGCTTCGTTTCCAGTTCAGTTCTGGTTTTCTGTCGGTGTTCAGAACGGATCGTTCTGTTTTATGGCTTTCTGGGTGCTTTGTTTTTCGCGCTGCTTTCCGACAAATTTTTACTTTCTGTTTCGTCTGCGGCGGACGCTGACCAGAGCACCAAGAGCGGCACCGGCAGCTGTCATCCAGGTCAGACCATGGAAGGCAGAAGCGGTTTTCACCGAATTCTTCACCGGTGTCACAGCTTCGTTTACAGAAGCGCTTCCCTCTGTGCTGACCTTGTTGTCGGCAGACGCATCGGGTTTTCTGGTTTCTTCTGCACCCGGTGTTACAGGATCCTTTTTGTCTTCGGGCACAGCGGGGGTATCCGGTGAAGGCTTATTGGAAACTGCATCGTCCTTCTGGGGCAGACCGTTCAGCTTTTCAGCCAGACTGCGGGTTTTCGCAGCCAGGGCCTCGCCTTCTGTCTGACTGGCTTCGGGGCTGTTCAGGAAGGCAGTGATTTCTTCACACAGGATCATGCATTCGGCCTGCAGAGCGGGTTCATTGGAGAAGTCCAGGGTTTCCACCTGCTGCAGGAAGGCATTCAGTTCAGCCAGCAGTTCTTCGCTGGGCACACGGCGCAGCTGCAGATAGGCTTCGTTCAGGCTGAGTACGGCACCATCCACCTGCTGCTGGGATTCGGGAGCAGCCAGGATACTGCGGCTTTCTTCAAGAGCAGAGGCAAAGACGGACCAGGTGCCCGGGGTGTAGTCAGCTTCCTGCGCGGTTTCCACCTGGGAAATGAGCCAGGCCAGCAGTGTGGTGTCCAGACTCTTTTCCTGCAGAGCGTCCATGGCAGCCTGCAGTCTGGAAACAGCCTGGGCAATGCTTTCATCCAGAGCGGTGTCGCTGGCGGCGATTTCTCTGGCGTGAGCCAGGGCGGACAGGAATTCTTCCTGGCCTTCTTCTTCATAGGCGCCCAGCTGTTTTTCCACAGCTTCGGCCTGGGCGATCAGGGTATTCAGGGCACTCTTGTCGGCGGTGAAGCCCAGCATGTGAATCACATCGCTCAGACGCTGCCAGGCGGCGTTGACTTCCGCCTGGGTAGCGGAGGCATCATCACGCACCGCAATGGCATTGGCCAGGGCGGCATCCAGTTCTTCTCTGACCAGCGTGTTCAGAGTGGCCAGGTCTTCTTCAGACAGGGACTGCACGTAGGCGATGGCGGAGTTCAGCAGCATTTTGTTGGCTTCTTCGCTGACGTCTCCCTTGCGCACCAGCGCATCCAGAGCAGCCTGCAGGGCAGTCTGTTCTTCTGCGGGATCGTTCTTGTTTTCTGCCAGAGCTTTCTGGGCATCCTTCATGGCATCCATCAGAGCTGTGAAGGAATCACGGGTATACAGAGCCGGGTTCAGATTTCCAGCTTCCTGCAGCAGAGTCTGCAGAGGAGCGGAGAGATCTTCCATTTCATAGGCGAAGTACACTTCGCAGACCTTGTACCAGTTGTTGGAATCCTCGTTCAGAGTCAGTCTGACTTTCTGAACAGGCTGTTTTTCAAATTCGATGGTGGCATCGCGGCTGGCGCCTTCAAAGAGACCGGCTTCCGTCCAGGTTTCTCCGTCGGCACTGATTTCCACAGTGGCGCTGCGGATGTAGTCCATGTCCTTGGTATCGGAGGGAGACAGGATGCGCACGCCGCTCATGTTCAGGGCGAAGGGGAAGCTGAAGACAATTTCGTCTCCGGTTTCCTGGGGACCGTCAAACCACGCAAAGGTGGATGTGTCTCCGTCAAACATGCGGCTGTAGGCATAGCTGGAGTAGGCCGGCAGGCTGGCGGATACTTCCGGGGACAGGCTGGAAACCTTCACCAGATTTGTCTTGGCGTCATCCAGGGCTGCCTTGGCGGCATCGATGTCTTCCTGGCTGGCGTCAAAGTCGGCAGCCACGGCTTCCGCCTGCTTCAGGGCAGCCTGGTAAGCTGCGTAACCGGAAGCGTAGGCAGCCGAAGGCAGGGGCTGGGCGCACTCGGTGTGCAGGGCATAGGCCCGGATGTTTTTCAGGGCGCCTTTGGCCTGATTCAGAGCCGACAGGGCTTCATCCACGGCACTCTGGTGGGCGTTTTTCTCAGCCAGCAAGGCTTCGGCAGAAGACAGGGCCTGGGCATAGGCAGGCCATTCTGCCGGCATGCAGGATTCTTCGGACACTCTGGCGGAAACAGCGGCTTCCAGAGCGCTCCAGTCGGTGTACAGTTCGTAGACAAAGGTCAGTTCGGCATCGGACTCGCTGCTGTAGACGCCGCTCTGGGCCGCATCAGAAACAGGGCGGTAGCCGTAGATGTCGGCCGGTCCGAAGCTGTAGGCGTTGCCGGCCAGACCATAGTGCACGCTGTCAGCGCGCAGGGTGTTTCCTTCGGTGTCGGTGTAATGAAGGATTACTTTACCCAGATCTCCGGAAGGAAGCACTTCGGGGGCTTCTTCCAGACGGGTTCCCTTTTCCCAGGCACCGGCATGGCCGAGAGTATCGGTCATGGTGCGGAAGTCTTCATAGGACAGTTCGCTGGGGCTGGCGGTATTCCAGGCCTTCGAAGCCATAGCCCGCATTTCCTTGGCGATGTCGTCCTGAATCACGTCTTCTTCCACCAGACCAGGGATATCGCACCAGATGCCGATGGAGCAGCCGGCAATGAAGTCAGAGTCATCGGCCACGGTGTTGGCGGAGAACTGACCGGGGGTCCAGTTGTTGTAGATCAGTTTGTCCGCATTCAGATTGTCAAAGGAATGCTGCTCACGGCCGTCACTGGGCTTGGAGGGACGCAGCACATAATAGAAGAAGCTGGAGTTGAAGTTGTAGATCTTCTTATGTCCCTTGTCGATGATGTTCTGCAGACGGGCAATGGAGGAGTTCCAGGTCATCTGGCTCCAGAAGTCCACGCCGATGTAGTCATGCATCTGGATTTTCTGCTTGGTTTCCCAGGAGCTGTTTTCTCCGTAGTACACGCCGTCGTTGAAAATACGGGGTGTGAAGCCATGGTCATGCACCAGCTCAGCGATCTCATTGATGTAGCCGGCAATGGCATCTTTCCAGGTGTAGCCTTCTCCGTATTTCTGCACCGCAAAGTTGTTGAGCACGGAGCGGTAAATAGTGGTGAAGGGGGCACGGTCGAATTCCATGTATTCGTCGGCACCGATGTGGAAGTCGGTGCAGCCGGCAAACAGTTCGCAGTACTCTTCGTACAGGGACTTGATGTAGTTGACGGCTTCTTCATTGGTCACATCCAGACCGGAGGTGTAATGGGTGCCGTTTGTGGAAATCTGACCGTATTCGGGATGGGCCTTCAGAATCTGGTCCACGTGGCCCGGAGAGTCAAAGGAGGGGATGACGTTTACGCCATAGAGTCTGGCTTCCTCGAGGATTTCCCGGACTTCAGCCTTGGTCAGATATTCATCAGACACAATGGAAGGATCGGTTTCGCATTCAATGCGGAATCCCAGGTTTTCTGAGAAATGCATCTGCAGTGCGTTGATTTTCATATAGGACATTTCATGGATCAGACGGATGAACCAGTCTTTGGAAATGTACTTGCGTCCGCAGTCCACGTGAATGCGGCGCTCTGCCAGATCGGGGTAATCCACAATGGTGCCCCAGGGCAGGGAGCCTTCCGTGATCAGCAAGTTTTCAATGGTGTGCAGACCGTTGAGAACGCCCTGCTCACTGGCGCCGGTCAGGCGCACGCCGGCTTCGGAAATTTCAATGACATAGGCTTCGGGGCTGTCGGAGGCATCGGTCACGGCAGCATCTACGTCTACAAGAATTTCACTGCCGGACGCACTGTCCGCGGGCAGATAGCGGACAGACAAAAAGTCCTGGCTGAGGCCTTTGGCTTTCATTTCTGAGCTGATGAGACGGACGATTTCGGCCAGTCTTGTGCTCTGGGTGTTGGCTTCCGTGGCCGCAATGGCCAGTACGGAATCGGATGTCAGTTTCCAGGAACCGGACACAGCAGCGGGGATAAACTGCTGCACCACCGGGTTCACCAGGCCGCTGATGGATGTGACAGCTTCATCCTCCAGCAGGCTGACTTCCTGTGCGGCAATGGGGGCGGTCCAGGTCAGGGCCGGGCTCATGGACAGCGAGAGTGCCAGCAGGCCTGTGGCAGCACGCCTTGGGTTGCTTTTTTTCATTCTTTTAACTCCTTATAACGATGCTGAAAGCGATTTCAGCAATCTGACTTCACTGTATCATACCTAAACATCTTCTTCATCTGTTTTCGGAGCGTCTGCCCCTGCAGACCCTCTGGCTGCCGGCTGCCCGGCCCGATGAAAGAAACCTTCCTGTTTCATGAAAATATTTCTGCTCTTTTTCATCTGAGCGTTCTTTGTCTTTTTCCTCTTTTTTCCGGCTCCTGTCCGGATTCCCTCTGCTTTTTTCACCGGAAAACCGCCCATTGTGGAGTTTGCGACTCTACTTTGGCAAAAAGCCTGTTATAATGTCCCAGAAGAAAGAAAGCGATTTCAGTTATGATCAATTCCCGAGAAACCGATTACGCTCTGCGCATTCTGCGCTCTCTGGCCGGCGGCCAGCGCCGCAAAGTCAGCGATGTCTGCACCGAAATGCAGATTCCCCGCTCCTTTGCCTACAAGATTATCCAGAAGCTGCAGGAGGCGGATCTGGTGCTGTGCACCCGCGGCGTCAGCGGCGGCATTGAAGGAACCGAACGCCTGCACGAAGCCTCCATGCTGGATGTGTTTGAAGTGTTCGGCGATCTGCACGGCTGTTCTGCCTGCTGTGCTGCGGATTACATGTGTTCCCTCCAGCATGACAGGCAGAGCTGCCCGTTTCACAGAGTCTTTGCCAGGATGCAGCAGCAGAACCGGGAACTTCTGCAGAGCACCAGACTGCAGGATCTGTTCGAATGAAACCGCAGGAGAAAACAATGAGTTATCAGACAACCGAAGCCCAGGAAAAACTCCGCCAGGAAGTCCGGGAGTTTGCCGAAAAAGAAGTAAAACCCAACGCCAGGCAGTGGGATCAGGAAAACCACTTCCCGGCCGAAGCCGTGCGGGAAATGGGACGCCGCGGCTGGTTTGGCCTGCCCTTTCCTGAAGAATACGGCGGCGCCGGCATGGATGCCGGCAGCTATGCCATCGCCGTGGAAGAACTCTCCCGCGTAGACGGCGGCACCGGCGTTATTCTCTCTGCCCACACCTCTCTGGGCACCTGGCCGATTTTTGCCTATGGCACAGAAGAACAGAAACAGAAATATCTCGTCCCCCTGGCAAAAGGGGAAAAGATCGGCGCCTTTGGCCTGACCGAACCCAATGCCGGCTCCGATGCAGGCGGCACAGAAACCACAGCCGAACTGCAGGGTGACTGCTATATTCTGAACGGAGAAAAAATCTTCATCACCAACGGCGGCGAAGCCGACACCTATGTGGTCTTTGCCTCCACAGATCCTTCCAAAGGCACGAGAGGCATTTCCGCCTTCATCGTGGAAAAGGGCATGGAAGGCTTCACCTTCGGTGACCACTACGACAAAATGGGCATCCGCTCTTCCGCCACGGCCCAGCTGCTGTTCAACAACGTTAAGGTTCCAAAAGAAAACCTGCTGGGCAAAGAGGGCGAGGGCTTCAAAATCGCCATGTCCACCCTGGACGGCGGCCGCATCGGCATTGCAGCCCAGGCGCTGGGCATCGCCCAGGGCGCCTATGAAGCAGCCGTGGAGTATGCAAAGGAGCGCGTGCAGTTCGGCAAGCCCATCGGCTTCAACCAGGCTCTTTCCTTTAAAATTGCCGATATGGCCACCAAACTGCGGGCAGCCAGACTGCTGGTCTACTCCGCTGCCGAGCTGAAGGAACGCCACGATCCCTATGCGGTGGAATCCGCCATGGCCAAAATGTACGCTTCCGACATCTGCCTGGAAGTGGTCAACGATGCGCTGCAGATTTTCGGCGGCACAGGCTACTTAAAAGGCATGGACATCGAACGCATGTACCGGGACGCCAAGATTACCACCATCTACGAAGGCACCAATGAAATCCAGCGGGTGGTCATCGCTTCCAGCATTCTGGGCAAGGAACCCAAAGCTGCTGCGGCCGCTCCCTTTGCGGAAAAAGAACCGGAAACCGGTCTGCGTAAACAGAAAATCTTCAAAGACGGCTCCGCTGCCGAACAGGTAGATGCCCTGGTGGCCGCTCTGAAAGCCGACGGGCATGACTTTACTGTGGGCATTGCCGCGGATACCCCGATCTGCGATGCAGAGCGCGTGGTCAGCGCAGGCAAAGGCATCGGAGAAAGAGAAAACATGGCTCTGATTGAAGAGCTGGCTGCTGCAGCCGGCGCTGCCATCGGCTCCTCGAGACCCGTAGCTGAAACCCTGCAGTACGTGCCTCTCAACCGGTATGTGGGCATGTCCGGACAGAAATTCAAAGGCAATCTGTACATCGCCTGCGGTATTTCCGGTGCTGTACAGCACCTGAAGGGCATCAAGGATGCCAGCTGCATTGTGGCCATCAACAGCAACCCCCGGGCTCCCATCTTCAAAAACTGTGACTACGGCATTGTCGGTGATGTGAAGGAAATCCTGCCTCTGCTGTCGGCCGCACTGGATACCGGTGAAAAAGCGCCCGCCGGCCCCATGGTGAAAATGAAACGCCAGGTACCTCCCAGAAAGAAAAAAGCAGACAAAATTCATGTCTGCAGCGGCTGCGGCTATGAATACAGCCAGCTCAAGGGCGATCCGGACAACGGCATTGCTCCCGGCACCCCCTTTGAAAAACTGCCGGCAGAATGGACCTGCCCGGACTGCGGAGAAGCCATCACCGGCTTCATTGAAGCGTAGAGAAAAGGAAGCAGAAAATGAACAACGTCAGAAAAGTTACCGATGATCTGTTCTGGATCGGTGCCAACGATCACAGAACCCATCTGTTTGAAAACATTCACCCCATCCCCCAGGGAGTCAGCTACAATTCCTATCTGCTGCTGGACGAAGCCACTGTGCTCATGGACACCATCGACTGGTCGGAATGCCGCCAGTGGCTGGAAAATCTGGAACACGTACTGGACGGCCGTCCCCTGGACTACCTGGTGGTGCACCATCTGGAACCGGACCACGCCGCCAGTCTGGAAGAAGTGCTGATCCGGCATCCGGAAACCACCCTGATCAGCTCTGAAAAAGGGTTCATGCTCATGCGCCAGTTTGGTTACGATCCCTCCGGCCATGAGTGCCTGACCGTCAAAGAAGGCGACACCGTCTCCTTTGGAAACCACGCTCTGACCTTTGTGGAAGCACCCATGGTGCACTGGCCCGAAGTTCTGGTGTCCCTGGATACCGCCAATGGCGTGCTCTTCTCCGCCGATGCATTCGGCTCCTTCATTGCTCTGGACGGCAAGCTGTTCAACGATGAAGTGAATTTCGACAGAGACTGGCTGGATGAAGCCAGACGCTACTACACCAACATCGTAGGCAAATACGGCCCCCATGTGCAGCATCTGCTGAAGAAAGCCGCCCCTCTATTTGCGGACGGTGCTGTAAAAATGATTGCGCCTCTGCACGGACCCATCTGGAGAAACGATTTCGACTACATCATCGACAAATACGACAGATGGTCTTCCTACACCCCGGAAGATCTCGACGGAGTGGTTATCGTCTACGCCTCCATGTATGGAAATACGGAATCAGCCGCCCAGGCCCTTGCCTCCCGTCTGGTGGAATCCGGTCTGACCAATGTCAGGGTCTATGATGTTTCCAGCACACCGGTTTCCACACTGATTGCGGAAGTGTTCCGTGCTTCCCATCTGGTTCTCGCCAGCGTGACTTACAATCTGGGCATTTATCCGCCAATGCACAATTTTCTGCATGACATGAAAGCCCTGAATGTGCAGAAACGCAAAACAGCCATCCTGGAAAACGGCTCCTGGGCTCCCCGCTCCGGAGATCTCATGGAAAAATTTGTCCGGGAAGAAATGAAAAACATGGAAGTGCTGGACAACCGTCTGTCTGTCGCATCCACCCTGAACAATGACAGAGCTTCTGATCTGGAGGCTCTCGCAAGAACCATTGTGGAATCTGTAGAAAAAGAAAAACAGTCTGCAGCTGTCTGAACCACTGTTGAATTCATAGCCTTCGGCCAGGATCTTCCTGGCCGTTTTTGCGTACTCTGAAACAGAGAAGGTGCCTGTTCCTTTCTTTTCCAGAAGTTTTCCAGGTTAAATGCTTAATTTATCAATATAGTCATCAGGAATAACTATATGACACTGCCTCTGTTATGATTCCCTCATCCTGACCCGGGAAAGGATTTCTGAAACGGAGGTGCACCAGATGCACGAAGATTCCTCTCTTCTCAAAGGCGTCCGCCTGACAGAAAGCATTGCCCATTATGACAGCTCTGCCAAGCGGCTGCTGTCTGAAAAAATTATTCTCGCCTGGATTCTCAAGCGGGTCATTCCAGCTTACAGAGACTGTTCACCGCAGGAGATTGCGGAAAAATATATTGAAGGAGAACCGCTGATCAGCACGGCGCCTGTCAGTCCGGATGAACCCTGGCCAGTGGATTTCCCAAAGCCGCAGCCGGAACACTCCGGCAGAAAACGGTCTGAGCGCATTCAGGGACTGAACACCGAAGATTCACATCCTCATGAAAAGCGGATTGCCTTTGACCTGCTCTTTGAAGCCCGGATTCCCGGGACAGAAGAACAGATTGGCATTATAATTGATGTAGAAAACCAAAACGGGAACAACCTTCCCTATCCTCTGATTCGCAGAGCGCTGTACTACGGAGCGCGGCTGCTGTCTCATCAGCTGCAGAACACCGGCAGCCAGAATGACTACGGCAGCCTCAGGCATGTCTATTCCATCTGGATTCTGCCCGCTCCGCATGCTTCGGAACGAAATACACTGACTACGTATGAAATTGCCCGGAAAGATCACCTGGGTCCAACAGAGGAAGTCCCTTTCCTGTACGATCTGCTGACAGTGGCGTTTCTCCGGCTGGCACCGGCTGAAGAAGAAGGGCAGGATGAAGTGCTGCGGCTGCTGGCGGTCCTGCTGTCCAGCACGCTGTCGTCTGAAGTAAGAAGGGAGATTCTCGAAACACAGTTTCATCTGCGCATGAGTGAAACACTGACAAAGGAGGAGAGCAGTATGTCCAGTCTGGGGATGGCGATTTATGAAAAAGGAATCCAGGAAGGAATCCAAATCGAAAGAGACAGAGCACAGGAAGGAATTCAAATCGAAAGAAACAGAGAACGTGAAAAAATATATCTAAATCAACTTGAAAACTATACAGTAAACAGGCATATCCCCTTCAAGGAAGCGGCGGATTTATTGCTGATCCCTGAAGAAGAACACGAAAAGTACCGTGCACTGCTCGAACAGAAGCTGACTCCTGAAAACTGAAGCCTGCGCATTTCTCCTTTTCCTGTGAACGTTCACCTGGTATCTGCAGAGGAAGGGAGATTCTCGATACACAGTTTCATCTGCGCACAAGCGAAACACTGACAAAGGAGGAAAGCAGTATGTCCAGTCTGGGAATGGGTATTTATGAAAAAGGAATCCAGGAAGGAATCCAAATCGGAAGAGACAGAGCACAGAAAAAAATTTACACAAATCAACTTTATAATTTATATACGAAAAAACATCTCGCATTCGAGGAAGCTGCGGATTTATTGCTGATCCCTGAAGAAGAACACGAAAAGTACCGTGCACTGCTGGAACAGAAACTGTCAGCCGGTTCCTGAAGCCCCGCATATTTCTTCTTTTCATCCAGTCTCCTTTCAGAGTTTTATTCCGTCTCCGGCATAAAACCTCCCTCTCTTTTCAGCCGGTTTTCCCTCCGGCCAGAACCTGAAAATCCTGCCTTCCGCTGAGAAGACAGGATTTTTTACTGTTGTGTGCCGTCAGATCACCGGGCTTCCGGCACCTCTGTAATACCGGATCCCTGAATGCTCTGGAACACATTGGCTGCATAAAAGAGGATCATGAACAGCAGCACTGTGCCTGCGGAAAGCAGATACAGATGAAGCATGGGTGTCTGGACGGTCACAGAAATGACCCGGACCGAAAACCAGCTGCATACCAGCATCACCGCAAACACCAGCAGATACGGAACCAGGATCTCCATGGCCATGGATTTTTTCAGCTGGGTGGTGCTGATGCCCATCCGCCGGAGCACCCGGACCCGGTCTCTGTCTTCCGCGGCATCGTTGGACAGCTTCACAAAGAGAATGGCGCAGGAAGCCAGGATCAGCACCAGAAAAATAAAGAGCGCATCGGCATACAGCGCCTTGAGCCAGGACAGTTCTCCGTCATTGGGGTTGATGCCGATGACACCGGACTGTTCATCCACCGCCTCAAGCGCCGCCATGTTTTCGGCATAGTCCTGCGGCTGTGCAATCTGATAACTGTACAGGATCACCTGCTCCTCAGACAGCTTCTGGAAATCCGCCGGATTCAGCACCACAAAGTCCAGTTTTTCCTGCAGAACGCCCAGGTACGGCGTAACAGAAGTATCGATCACCCGGAAGACCTGCCCGTTGATTTCCTTCTGGTCCATGCCGGTGGTCACCAGACTCATCAGCGTGGAAGCCCCGGAAAAATCGATGCATTCCCCCTGGCCGGGAACCGGCAGGTCAAAGGGTTCCTGGATTTCATCCGCCAGCTGTTTCAGGCCGTCATAGCTCACCAAAGTCAGAGTGCTGCCGGAATCGCTGCTCAGGCCCAGCACAATGGTGCCGCCGCGGGTAATTTCACTGTTTTCCTCGATGACCGCTCTGTATTCTCCGTCCAGATCCGGATTATTCGACACAATCTGGTAGGCATATTCATACCGGTAGCGTTCAATGTTCTGCACCCGCTGGCGGAAGGCAAACCCGGCAGCCAGGGCTGTAATGGCAGAAAGCATCAGAACGCAGACCATGGAATACGTGGAAGCATTGCGGCCGATCCGCCAGGCGGTGCTGTTCATCCAGAGAATCCGCTCCTTCTTCCACAGTATGCCGTGAAAATGCAGAAGGAACCGGAAAAGCAGGGGCATCATGCCGCTGAAGAGCAGCACAATGCCGGCAGCCACCACCAGGGTGCACTGCATGAGATAGCCAAAGATGTTGTCCGCCTGCATCACCGACAGACGGAATCCCCAGACCAGACATCCCACGCCGGCCGCACTCAGCACAATCTGCCAGAGCAGGCTGCCGTTTTTCTCTTCTTTTTTCTGCGCCTGCATCATGGAAAGCACAGAGCTGCGCAGAATCCGCAGATACCCGGCAAAAATGAACACCAGATAGATCAGCAGAAAGACAAAGGCCGTGTTCACGGCTGCCGAGGGATACAGGGCAAAGCCGGCATCCAGTGGCAGGTCAGCCAGGAACCCGATGAGCAGCACAAATCCTTTGGAGCTGAGCACTCCGGCAGCCAGACCGGCCGCCAGGGAAGCCAGTGCCGTCATGGCGGCTTCCAGGGCATACAGCAGGGACAGCTGCCCCATGCTCAGGCCCATAAAAATATAGGTGCCGAACTCCTTCTGGCGGCTGCGCAGAAAGACCCGGCAGGCATAGCCGATGAAGACGATGGAAAACAGGACCAGGACGACATTGACCACATCATTCATGAGCTGAAAGCGGGCCCGGACCATCTCTGAAGCATTGCCCAGAAGGTCCATCTGGGACATGGCCGCAAAGTCGTAATAAATCATAATTGTAAAGGCCATGGACAGAATCAGAACAAAATAGGAGTGAAAGGACTGTCTGAAATTGTTCCAGGCCAGAGAGAGGGTCTTCATGAGAAATCACTTCCCAGGGCTGCCTGCATTTCCACAATCCGGTCATAAAAGGCCCGGCGGTCTTCGCCCCGGATCAGGCGGCTGACGATTTTCCCGTCCCGCAGCAGGTACACCTCTCTGGCGAAGCTGGCCGCAAAGGCATCGTGGGTCACCATGACGATGGTGGCCTGGCCGGAGGCGTTGAGATTCTCCAGGGCCTCCAGCAGTTCCCGGCCGCTGCGGGAATCCAGCGCGCCGGTGGGTTCATCCGCAAAGATGATCTCCGGCTGGCTGATGAGGGCTCTGGCAGCGGCAGCCCGCTGTTTCTGTCCGCCGGACAGCTGCCAGGGATGCTTTTTCAGCTGATTCTGGATGCCAAACAGGGAAGCCAGATGATACAGGCGCTTTTCGATGACATCTTTTTTCATGCCATGCAGCGCCAGAGGCAGGGCAATGTTGTCTTCGATGTTCATGGAGTCCAGCAGGCTGTAGTCCTGAAAGACGAATCCGATTTTTTCCTGACGGATTCTGGACAGCTGCCGGTTTTTCATGCCGGAGAGTTCCTGCCCGTCCAGACGGACGGACCCGTGGGTGGGACGGTCGATGGTGGAGAGCATGTTCAGCAGAGTGGTCTTGCCGGACCCCGAAGGGCCCATGATGGCCACAAAATCGTTCTGACGGATCTGCAGGTCGATGCCTTTCAGAACCGGCGTGCGGAATCCCTTCCGGCCGTATTCCTTGGTGAGGCCTCGGGTTTCCAGGATGATTTTTTCATTCATAAAGAGCACTTCCTTTCCATGCCTGCATCGTACGAAACTTCCGGAAGGCCAGTCTTGCACCTGTCTGACCTTTGGCCTCCAGTCTGACATTTTCTGTAAGGTGCCGTAAGAAACCGGGCAGAAAAAAAGGCAGCGGACGGCTGCCAGGTGCTGTTCTCAAAGAGGGTTCTGCTGCTGCGGCGATGGCTGTTCCGGGTTCTTCCTTAATAACCGGCCCTGTGAAGCCCGGTGGAATCCTGTCTTTGCAGGGCATCCTCTTCGGGATGAAGATCCAGCCGCACCAGGGCCGGCAGATCGTTTTCCAGGCTCAGCAGAAACCGGGTGCCTTCTCCTTCCTGGCTGGTGCACGAAACAGAGAGTCCCAGTCCGTCTGCTATGGAACGGGCCAGATACAGTCCCAGTCCTGTGGAAGCATACAGGGCCGTCGCCTCATTGTGCCCGGCATACCCCTTGTCAAAAATCCGGGGCAGATCCTCCGGGGCAATGCCCAGACCGTTGTCCTCCAGGCTGAAGAAGAACCGGTCTTCCTGTTTCCAGGCTTTCAGCCGCAGACAGGGTGTCCGGGTACGGCTGCGGTATTTCACCGCATTGGAAACCAGCTGGTCCAGCAGGTACACAAACCACTGCCGGTCGGTGCACAGGACAAACTCCTCTGCGTCCAGATCCAGCTGAAAATGGTGGTGAATCAGCTGCCAGCTGTTGTTTTTTACGGTTTCTTTCAGCAGATCGCCGGCCTGCACCTGCCGGAAATTCCAGCTGCGGTTGGCCTGCTGCAGCCGGCTCATGGCCAGCAGGGTGTCCATCTGCTGCCGCAGCTTTTCCAGGGAAGCCCTGGCCTGTTCGTCCCGGCTCTGTTCATTCATGAGCAGCAGCGCCGACAGGGGCAGTTTCATTTCGTGCACCCACAGGGCCACATCGTCCTGCAGATCCTGCAGCTGTCTGTGCAGCACTTCCTGCTCTCTGGCAGCCAGCAGCCGGTTGTGCTCGAGAACTTCTGCCGTCTGCCGCCGGTTCAGTCCGCTGGTATCTTCAATCCACAGACCGTCCTCCATCTGTTCCTGCACCTGCTTCCAGGCTCTGCTGCTGACATGCAGACTCCAGGCCAGAATCCCTGCCAGCACTAAAAGCAGCAGGAAGCTTCCGTACAGAATGTTTTCCATCTGCTTCAGGGGCACCATAAACAGGCCCAGCAGATCCAGAAACAGAATGCCGGTGATCAGACAGAACAGCACCTTCTTCATGGAATCAGGTACCCGACGCCTTTGCGGGTCACGATGAGCTCCTGCTGGATCCGGACTTTCAGCTTGGCCCGCAGGCGACTGATGCAGGTGCTCAGGGTGCCGTCGTTGATGAATTCATCCGTCTGCCACAGCAGCATCATGAGCTCTTCTCTGGTGACGGGCTTGCCCCTTTCCAGGATCAGCCGGGAGAGGATTTTCTGTTCGGTGCGGGTGAGGCTCACCGGCTCTGACTTCCAGGTCAGGGTACCGGTTTCCGGATACCATACCAGCTGGTTTCCCAGATCGATCTGGGTCAGCACTCTGTATTCGTAGGAACGCCGCAGAAGGGCGGTGATTTTGGCTTTGAGCAGTTCCAGATGAAAGGGTTTCTGGATGTAGTCATCCCCGCCGTGGGTAATGGCCAGAATGGCATCGGAATCATCGGTGCGGCTGGAGATGAAAAGAATGGGGATGTCAGAAAAAGACCGGATTTTCTGGGTCCAGTAAAAACCGTTGTAATGGGGGAGATTGACATCCATGAGAATCATGGAAAAAGGAATCTGACGGACCAGTTCGTCGATCTGTGAAAAGTCCCGGGGCAGATACGCCTGCAGGCCCCAGGATTTGAGAAAATGCTGAATCTGTGTGGCAAGCTGCTCATCGTCTTCCACAATCAGAATGGGTAATTGGGCATTCATGGATCTGTTCCACCTTTCTGAACTGCCTGTATTTTACGGGGCAAAACAGACGATTCTCTTAACACTTACAAAAGTGTATGGTGGGAATTTTCCTCATTTTTTGAAAAGGCCAGCGAATTTCGCCAGAGAAAAAGCACAGACCGCAAAAGCCTGTGCCTGATAAAATCCCGATGGTTCAGTTTTTCTGCTGCAGTTTTTCTTCGATGAGGGCCCGGGCCAGGCCAAAGGCCGCAATCCGTCTGCGGGCCAGGGTGAGCTGGGATTTCAGCCGCTCCGGGTGTTCCTTTGCCTCCAGGGTTTTCACGGTTTCTTCCAGCTTGTGCAGAGTCGAATCGATCTGCCTGGCTGCTTCCCGCAGTTCCTCCTGTGAAAAATCAGCTGTTTCTCTGATGGTTTCTTCCATATCTGTATCTGCTGCCTCCTGCTTTTCAGTATATCCCGGTCAGTCTTTGCCGGATCTGCTTCAGGAAGCCGCCCCGGAATCCACCATCTGCACAGTCCGGGAGAGAAGACTCTCGCGGTTTTCCCGGTCCTGGTTCATGAAAATGCCATAGAGCAGATCCGTCATCACCAGCAGCGGAAACTGCGGGGAAATCAGATTGCCGTGGTTGAGATGCTGCAAAGAGGGCACCAGCAGAATTTCATCGCAGTACGCTTTTGCCGGTTCCCGGTAGTTGGCGGTGATCAGCACCGTCCAGGCGCCCCGCTCCCTGGCCTGGGCCAGAAATTCCAGGACTTCCGGAGTCCGTCCCGACAGGGACAGGCCAAAGCAGAGATCCTTTTTCTGGCGCATAATGGCCTGCATGCGCATGATGGACGAATCCGTCAGAGCTTCAATGTCCACGCCGATGCGCATGAAGCGGTAAGCCATTTCCTCGGCCGCAAAGGCGGAGCTGCCCTTGCCGGCACAGAAGACCCGTCTGGCCTGAGCCATCATCTGACCGATGGTGTGCAGCTGGGCTTCGTTCATCAGAGACCAGCTTTTGTTCAGCAGCTCCTCATAGGCCAGCAGCACCTTGCGGGAAGAGTCGTTGACGCTTTCCGTCTGGCTGGTTTCCATGAGAGAGTTCTCATACAGGTAGATGAACTCCCGGTAGCCCCGGCAGCCGCATTTTTTGGCAAAGCGGGACAGGGAGGCTTCCGACACCGCCAGCAGAGACGAAATCCGTTTGGCAGAAAAGTCCTGCTGTTCCCTGTTTTTCAGAAAAAAGTCCGCAATGGTTTTTTCGGCAGCGCTGAGCTGCTCATAGGCTGACTCAATAAGAGGCAGCACGGATTTTTCGCGGTATTCCATGGGAGTCCCTTCCTTTCTCTGTAACAGCATCCCCGGCGGAATCCGCCCGGGGAGTGCACTGCGGACAGCGGGCTGCATCATGCGGCCGGTTCAGACTGCGTCCGGGGATGTTTCTGCAGAAAATGGCGCAGCGCGCCCCGCATGCCGGCTTCATTCTGGTGGGCCGCAAAGGCAATGCGGGTATTCCGGGAAGCCAGAGGCAGCGTACGGGTATGTCTGGCAAAGCTTTCTTCAATGAGCGGACGAAGCACGCCTTCCTGGGCCATGATGCCCCCTCCCAGCACAAACACGTCGGGATTCAGGATAAAGGCCAGAGAGGCCAGGCCCTGACCCAGGCGGTCACAGAGGCGCTCAATGGCTTCCTGGCAGTCTGTGTCTCCGGCTTTTGCAGCCTCGAAGATTTTTCTGCCATTCCATAATGCCACATCTTCCCCTTTTCGGAAGGCCACATCCTTCACCAGCGCTGTGGTGCTGGCCAACTGCTGGAAGGTGCCGCCTTCCATGGGCAGATAGCCCACTTCACAGGCCGAGAAAGCGGAGCCGTGGAGCACTTCTCCCTGCTGCAGAAAGCAGCCGCCGATGCCGGTGCCAATGGTCAGCACCACAGCCGAACCGGCATCTCTGGCCGCACCGCTCCAGGATTCGGCCAGGCCGGCGCAGTTGACATCGTTTTCCGCTTCCACCGGCAAAGAGAGGGTGTCTTCCAGGCGCTGTCTGTAATCGGTGCCGGTATAGCCCGGAATCAGATCGGAGGCGTAGATGACGCAGACCCGGTCGGTATCAATGACACCCGCCGAGGAAATGGCCACCCCGGCCAGAGACGGAGTTTCTTCTTTGATCTCACTGGCCAGAGCGGTGATTCTGTCTGCCAGAGCGGATCCCCCCAGATGGGCATCTGTGGGGATTTCCTTTTTCCAGAGGATCTCTCCGGTTTCCTTCATCAGGCCGTATTTGATGGCGGTGCCGCCAATGTCGAAGCAGGCAATCAGACGGGGTTCTGTGCCTGTACCTGTTGTTGTGTTCATAGATGTGTTCATATTTATAGATTCCTTTCTCTGTCTGCTGTTTTTTCTGAGCAGAGCGGTGCTGGAGACAGATGCTCTGGCAGTCTGCCTGTTTCGTCTGAGATTTCTTTCCTCATTATTGTGCCCGCATTCCGGGGCATCCGCAAAAAAGCCTTCAGACCGAAGCCTGAAGGCAGTTCTGTCAGGCGCCGGTTCTGACCTTAAAGATCGCCTTGCGGACAGTTTCAGGTTTTCCGGCAGCCGCCACAGCGGTTCTGTGGGCGTCTTCCGGGTAGCAGACCAGGAAGTCTCCTGGCTGCATTACCAGAGAGGCGGTTTTTTCGCCCTGCATGGGCTGGAAATCGCCGTCTTTCTGGTAGGGCTCCAGCTCCATGGAGGAGGTGAAGGCCATGTCGATCTGCTCTGTGCCGGCAATGGGCACATGCACATCCAGATAGTCTCTGTGGGCTTCCCAGAAACGGTTTTCCGGGGAGGTGGTTGTGTATTCCACGATGTTGACGAACAGTCTGTCCCCGTCGATAGGGTGGCTGCCTTTTTCCATGGCCGCCAGGTCATGGTTCTGTGCAAATTCCAGTGCTTCCTGGACGCCCTGCTCCAGCAGGCCCCAGGAGGCTTTCTGGTCTCTTCTGCCAAAGATCATGCGCTGATCTCCTCAGGCAGCTGGTGCTGTTCTACAGCAGCACCCAGTTTTGCCATTCTCGCTTCGTTTTTGAAGTCTGCATAGGTGGTGTAGTGAAGGCGGGGACTGGTGTCCTTGCCCAGTTTTCTCCAGATCCAGGAAGCGGGCAGGCCCACTGCCAGGGAAACCACAATGGAGATCAGGGAGTAGGACCAGATAGAAACACCAGTGGTTCCGTATTTCACCAGAATCATCACAACGGTGGCTGCCGCAAAACCGCAGTAGGCACCGAAGGCGTTGGCGGACGGGAAGAAGACACCCAGAATGAAGATGCCCACCAGGATGCCGAGAACGAGACCCATGAAGCCGTTGAACCATTCATAGGCAGATGTCACGCCGCCCTGGGCCAGGACTATGGCCACGACGATCGAGAAGATGCCGACAAACAGGGAGACGTACTGACCGATCTTGGTCTGTTTTTCAAAGCTCATTTCTTTTTTGGTCAGTCGGGACTGAATGTCCAGAGTCCAGGAAGAAGCAACGGAGTTCAGTCCGGTGGACAGAGTGGACTGAGCAGCGGCGTAGATGGCAGCCAGCAGCAGGCCGGTGATGCCCACAGGGAGTTCAAAGGCGATATAGGAAGCGAAGATCTGGTCCTGTGCCGCTGCAGGAGGCAGGGGGTTCTGCTGATAGAACACATACAGGCCGGTTCCGATCAGGTAGAACACAGTCGCCAGGCCAATGGAGAGGATGCCGTTGCCGCGCATCATCTTGTTGAGCTGCTTTGTGTCTGTGGTAGTGGTGAAGCGCTGTACGATATCCTGGCTGGATACATAGGAGCCCAGGGTGTTCAGGCCTGCACCGAAGATCATGATGAAGACAGAGTCACGCAGCAGGTTGGCATCAAAAATCGGCTGGTCGGGCGCCAGGAACTTGTGCTCGGTCCAGAAGGAGTTGAAGACTGCGCCGATGCCGCCGTCGATGCTGGCTCAGCAGGTAGATGCAGGGCGAAGGACATGCCGACGATCAGGACAGATCCCTGGATGAAGTCCGTCCAGAGAACGGATTTCAGGCCTCCTGTATAGGAGTAGATGATGGCGATGACGCCCATGATCAGAATCAGGATGTTGACGTTGATGCCGGTCAGGCTGGCCAGCACCATGCAGGGCAGATACATGATGATGGACATGCGGCCGATCTGGTAGATGATGAACATAACAGCGCCCAGAATACGCAGCGCCTTTGGATCCAAACCGCAGTTCCAGGTAATGATAGGCGGTGTCGATGTCCAGTTTGGCGTAAACCGGCAGGAAGTAGCGGATCGCCAGAGGAATTGCGATCAGCATGCCGAGCTGGGCAAACCACATGATCCAGGTTCCGGCATAGGAGTTTCCGGCCAGAGACAGGAAGGAAATCGGGGAAAGCAGTGTAGCGAAGATGGATACGGAAGTTACCCACCAGGGAATGGTTCCGTCGCCTTTGAAGTATTCCTTGCCCTTCATGTCTTTTTTGGCAAAGAACAGGCCGGCTACGAGAACGGCGCCCAGGTAGACAACCAGGATGATGAAGTCAATTGTAGTAAATCCTTGCATGTTGTCGTTCTCCTTTTTGGTCTGTGCTGCCCTGCGGCTGCGCGCTCAGGCAGAGGGTGTTTCTTCCCGCTTCCGGCAGAAGCAGGAAGAGGGCAGGAATCTTACAGATATCTGGCTTTGGCCGCTCTGATCATCTCAGCGGCTTCTTCAACGATTTTCTGGTCGTCTTCGGTGAGCTCAGCCAGGGGAGCTCTGACGCTGCCCAGTTCCAGGCCTTCATTCAGTTTCAGAATGGCCTTGATGACGGCATACATGTTGCCGTGGGCGGAGCACATTTTGTAAATGATGGCGTTGACGTCGTACTGGATGGCCTTGGCCAGTTTCCAGGTCTTTGTTTTCCAGGGCTTCGTTCATCTTCAGGAACAGCTCAGGCATGACACCATATGTGCCGCCGATGCCGCCTTGGGCACCGATCAGACGGCCGGAAATGAACTGTTCGTCCGGTCCGTTGAAGACGATGTAGTCCTCGCCGCCGTCCTGGCAGAACATCTGGATGTCCTGGACCGGCATGGAGGAGTTCTTGACACCGATCACATTGGGGTTTTTGCGCATTTCGGCATACAGCGCGGGTGTCAGAGCTACGCCGGCCAGCTGCGGGATGTTGTAGATCACAAAATCCGTGTTGGGTGCAGCAGCGGAAATATCGTTCCAGTACTGGGCGATGGCATATTCCGGAAGCTTGAAGTAGATTGGAGGAATGGCGGCAATGGCATCCACGCCCAGGCTTTCGGCATGCCGGGCCAGTTCCTGGCTTTCTTGCGTGTGAGTTGCAGGCCACGTGGGCGATGACTGTCAGGGAGCCGTCGTTGGCTTTCATGACGTTTTCCAGAACCTTTTTGCGGTCTTCCACTGTCTGGTAGATGCATTCGCCGCTGGACCCGTTGACATATACGCCCTTGACGCCTTTGTCAATGAAGTACTTCGTCAGGTCCTGTACGCCTTTCTCGCTGATTTCTCCGTTTTCGTCATAGCAGGCATAGAAAGCGGGGATGACGCCCTTCATACTTTTCCAGGTTTCTCATAGTTGTTCTCCTCTTTCTGGTTGTTGTGGTGCAGTGCAGGTAAAGCCGTGTTTCTTTTTCAGGCCTGGCGGGGTTCTTCAATGGCCTGAACAAACCGTCTGGTGATCAGCTGCGGCCTGGTGATGATGGATCCCACCACAGCGGAATAGCAGCCCAGATCCAGCACCCGCTTCAGTTTTTCCGGGGTGTCGATGTTGCCTTCCGCAATCACCGGGTGTTGGGCACCGGCCAGGATCTGACGGATGATGTCAAAGTCATCCGCTTCAATTTTCAGATTTTCCGACTGCGGTGTGTATCCCACCAGGGTTGTTCCAATGAAGTCGAAGCCCAGAGCATCGGCATGCAGCGCTTCTTCCACAGTGGAGCAGTCCGCCATCCAGAGCTGGTCCGGATATTTTTCTTTGCATTCCCGGAAAAACTCGTCCAGGGTTTTGCCGCCCGGCCGCAGGGCACAGGTGGCATCCATGGCGATGACTTCCGGATGCACTTCCATCAGCTCATCCACTTCTTTCATGGAAGGCGTGATGTACACAGGCGAATCGTCATAGTCGCGCTTGACGATGCCAATCACAGGCAGGTCCACCTGCGTCCGGATCTCTGCGATGTCTTCCTTCGTATTGGCCCGGATGCCGGCTGCGCCGCCTTCTTTAGCGGCTTTGGCCATCCGTCCCATGATGAAGGAGGAGTGCAGAGGCTCATGCGGCAGAGCCTGGCAGGAAACCACCAGGCGGCCTGCGATGTTCTTGATGTTGTTCTCGTTCATGTGCAGCTCCCTTCTGATTACGCTTACAAGCATACGGGGTGAAGATTTTAATTTCAAATCATCTGATTATTTTAGAAAGTACTTTCATACCTTCCAGCCTTTATACCGTCTTTAGATGGATTTCTGCTGGTTACATGGCTTTCTGTAAGCATTTTCTGAATGCACTTTCCGTCATATGATGCCGTACTGGCTGTTTTCGTGTGCTTTCAGGGCAGAAAGTTCTCAGAACGGCATAAAAAAACCCGGCTGCAGCGGCCGGGGTTCAGGGTTCATCCTGTGATTCAATTATCCTTTGCGGGCTGGCATGCCGGGATCAGGTCCTGCAGAACCATCTCAAATGCACATCCTTCTTCAGGAGGAACCTGCAGCGCTTCGGTGACTTTCAGAGCCCGGCGCACAAAGCTGCCGGCCTTTTCCACTGCTTCAGACAGGCTTTTGCCCTGCATAAGGCTTCCGGTGATCACTGCAGCAAACAGATCTCCCGTGCCTGCACGCATGGCGGCCTGCTTTTTGGAGCAGATCCAGCTGCATGTGCCGTCTTCTGAACAGATGCAGTCCAGAACGCTGTCCTTGTTTTCGATCCCGGAAATCACCACTTTCCCCGGACCCAGGCCAAGAAGCTTCCTGGCCATTCTTTCCATCTCAGACTGTGAAAATTCCTCTTTCCAGGGCGTATCACTCAGCAGGCACGCTTCGGTCACATTGGGCAGGATCACCGAAGCCCGGCTGCACAGTTTCTTCATGGCCTGCACCAGTTCACTGGTGCAGGTGGGATACAGTTTTCCCTGATCGCCCAGCACCGGGTCCACCACGACCAGCACTCCGGGCGCCGCAAACAGATCGAGAAAATGCAGCACATGGCGGACCTGGCCGGCAGAGCCTAAAAATCCGCTGAGGATGGCGTCGCATTGCACGTTCTGTTTTCTCCACTCCTCCATCCAGGGATCCAGATCCTCACTGAGATCCCGCATAACGAAGGAGGAGTAACCAGTATGATTGGAAAGCAGAGCGACCGGCAGCAGCAGACACTCCACCTGCATGACAGAGAGCACAGGCAGCTCCACTGCCAGAGAACATCTGCCCAGTCCGGACAGGTCATTGATGAGTACGGCTTTTTTCTGCTGCATATTGCCAGCCTCCCGGCGTTCTTATTGTGCCTTTTTGTTTCTTCGAAGTCCGCTGACCCGCTTACCTCGTTTCTTCAGCAATCGTAACACAGTAACAGTCTCTTCTTTTTTGCCAAAACCTTCTGCCCTGCCTGACCGTTTCATTCTGTTTCATCGTTCATGCTTTCTGATAACAGAGCATTTTTCCTTCAAAACCTGACAGATCCGGACCCGTGTCATTCCGGCCTCTTCTTTTTGCGAGCCGTCCGGAATTTCCCGGATGACATGCGAAATGACAGACGGTTCAGCCTGCTTTCTGAAAAAGCCGCTGTCCGGACAGTTCCGGGCGGCGGCTTTTGTTCTCATAATGGGTTCTGTCAGTCCCTGATTCTGGAGTTCCTGTCAGATCAGGCAGTCATGGCGCCGTCCACAGGCAGGATGGCTCCGGTGATGTAGCTGGCTGCATCGCTGGCCAGGAACAGGAAAGCTTTAGCGATGTCTTCGGGTTCGCCGATGCGCTTAATGGGCACAGCCTGGATCATGGGCTGAATCATCTGGTCAGGCAGGGCTCTGACCATATCGGTCATGGTGATGCCGGGAGCCACCGCATTGACGCGGATGCCGTATTTGCCCAGTTCTCTGGACAGGGAAATAGTCATGCCGTTGACAGCGAATTTGGATGTGGGATAGGCCACACCGGAGGGCTGACCGTTTTTGGCCACCATGCTGGAAGTGTTCAGAATCACACCGTGGTTCTGTTCCTTCATGATCACGGCTGCAGCCTGGCTGCATACATAGGGAGCCACCACGTTCAGGTTGATGACTTTGGTGAACAGCTCTTCGCTGTAGTCCACAAAGGGTGTGGATTCGGAGATCCCGGCGTTGTTGATCAGGACATCAATGGAGCCGTATTTTTCTTTGATTTCCGCAAAATCCTTCCGGATGGCTTCTTCATCGGTCAGACTGGTCCATCTGCCTTCGGCTCTGTCATTGTTCAGTTCTTCCAGTGCTTTGGTGACAGTGGCTTCTCTGGAGCCATACAGCACCACACGGTACCCGTTGTTCAGAAATTCCTGTACGGTGGCCAGACCAATGCCTCTGGTGCCGCCGGTGACGATACATACTTTTTCAGACATAATTTTTTCCTCCTGGAAATGCTTGGGCTGCAGTCTCTGCTGCAGCGATCCCTTTCATTGTAAGCGTTTTTCACAGAAAGGAAAGGTAAAGTCATTTTTCACCGCTTTTTTGCGTCCGTGTCCGGGCGGTACAAAAAACCGGAGCAGATCTGTTTCTGTTCCGGTTTTGTCTGTTATTTATTCTACTTTCTTCATTCAGAACCAGGTTCTGCAGCTTACACCTGTTCTTCTGTTTTCTGTTTCAGTCCAAAGGCCAGCCATCTTCCGTCGCAGTCTTCGACCACCAGTTCCCGGTTGTTGTAGTCGGTGAGATTCAGCGGCCGGACAATCTTTGCTCCGGCCTGCTGCAGTTCTCTTTGAAGAGATTCCAGGTCCTGGGCATACAGATACGCGTCATATCCATAACCATACAGAGTGCGGTTGGGAAAAACCTGTTCTCCTTCTGCCTGGAGCAGAATCAGTTCTGATCCATCTCTGTAAAGACAGATGTGCGGTTCCCGGCTTTCCAGATACGGAACCGCCCGGAATCCCAGGATCTTTTCATAATAGTCTGCTGTTTTCCGGATGTCCGGCACCGGAAAAATGCAGCTCATGCCAAGTAGTGCCATTGTGTGTTCTCCTTTGCTTTCCTTTCATTATCCTTCTGACCATTCCAATACAGCTTTCCCTTTCTCCATATTTCAGCAAATTTCCCGAAAACTGTCCTTTAGCAGCCCGTTCCATGCAGACACTGAACCAGTTTCGAATTGATGCTTTCCAGGTTTTCTTCCAGCTGCCTGAACCGGTGCCCGTTGGCACCGGAAGGATGCGGAAAGCCATGGACGATTCTGTCTTCCGGCAGCACACCCGATTTCACAATCTGCTCATCCACCGCGTTGCCCAGGGGAATGAACACCGCGTCCGGATACGTGTCCCTGATTTTTTCCAGCTGTTTTTCACAGATACTTTTCAGCATGGGAGACCGATCGATCTTCGGGGCATGGCCGGTGTAGTTTTTGCCGTTTCGAAAAATCGGATAGGGCAGCAAAGCCGTATTATCCATGAGATGACTGTCCGGATCAAAAAGTTCTGCTGTGGAAGAAATCCCAAGCAGACCCGGCAGGCTGGTGCGGTCCGCGAGATCAATAAGGTTTCGGCGCATGGAGGTGCCAAACCTTGCTCTGACCTTGGCATCCCGCAGCACCTCATCTGCCGGTTTTCCCTTTTCTTCCCGAACCAGATCAAAAGAAAGCTTCATCTGTTCAAATCCCGGACAGATTCCGATGAAAACAACTTTTGCGTCCGGATCCATGTAATCTGTATGGGCAGCATAGTATTCCTTCAGCCCCGTCTCTGGCTCTTCATTAAGCCGCAATTCTTCCATATCCTCTTTGTTCAGATCCGGCATGGATTCCATGAGGGGTCTGAACCGTTCAAAGTTTGTTTTTTCCGTCATGCCTTCATTCCAGCACAGATCTGCAGTAAACTCAGCTTTAACACCGTTTCTTTTCAGAATTACTTACAGACAACAGAGATGAGTGAAATCATGCGAACCTTTTTAAAACCGGAAGAAACGAACCGATGTGAAGCTTTCAGACTATGGGACATGTCCTTTCAGCCCAGAGTGACCCTCACTAAAACTTATGATGTTTCCCCGCTGCTGGACCAGAAAGAACCCTTTGAAGTGCTGCTTTCCTGGTGCGCTGCCAAAGCTGCTTCCACAATCCCTGAATTTTATCTGGTACCCGGTGCCGGAGGATTTTATGCTTTTGAGGATCTAGGAATTGTGACTCAGTTTCGAAATGAGAACGGAGATTATCAGACCATTTCCCTTCCCTTTGATGAATCCTTTGAAACATACCTCCGGACATTCCATGCCATTGCGGACCGGCGTAAAGCCGGGCAGAAACCTGAACCGCTGGATGACCTGATGCGCTTTGACTGTCTGCCAAGTACTTTCCGTCATCTGGATCTCGTCTCTCTTCCTGACCCTGAGCAGGGCAATCCGGTGCTGTACTGGGGGGAAGTGCGGGAAGACGGAACACTGCCTGTTTCATTTCAGTTCAACCATATCCAGATGGACGGATATGAAGCTGCAGAATTTCTGGAGAATCTGCAGCAGGAAATCAGAAAGGAGAAATGCTGAAAATGCCACGTTATATCAGGCCCGAAGAAACAGATTACGATGCAGATTTTGAGTTCTGGAGCCACCACCCCATGCCTATGGGAACTGTGACAGTCAGCTATGACGTCAGCCCTCTGCAGAAAAGACCCGAAAGATTCAATGCCCTTCTCTGCTGGTGCATCGGCAAAGCCGCTGCAGCTCAGGATGGCACGCTGCCCATCTCTTTTCAGATCCACGCACTGCAAATGCAGTATGCTGATATGGAAAGTTTTCTCAACCGCATCCAGACTGAAATCAGCCTGCTGTATCCGGATTTTAACTGAGTCTGCATCTCGTCTGAACGCGGAACCGTCCGACAGAAAATCTGTCCGGTTCCGCGTTTTTCATGGAAAACAAAAAGCAGGAAAATAACACGCTCTCCTGCTTATAGGCCCCCGGAAACACTCCTGTCATGGATTCCTGACAGGTTCCGGTTAACTGGCCGTTTTATATTCTCAATTCTTATTCTCTTTTCTTCGATTTCCAGATGAGCCCCAGGATCACCAGAACGGCGGCGGCCATCAGGAAGATCCATCCGGCCTGGCTGCCCAGTCTGGCGGAAGTTCTCGAACTGTCCGTTTTTCTGGAGTCCTGGTCTTTGTCCGGATGAGGTTCCTGTCTGGGATTGCGGACGGTGAACACCAGATCCGACACCTTTTCCTGGGGCGTTTCGGGTGTATCACTGCCGGCTGTTTCCTGGTCTCTGTAGCCGTACATAACCGGCTGCAGAATACCGTTCTCAGAAATCACATCCACCCGCAGCACGATGGGGTTGGATTCCAGCTGGACAGCCCCTTCTGCAGTGGCTGTCCCGTTTTCCGGAAGACTCTGGGTAATTTCATAAAAATAGCTGCCTGGTTCACTGAATGTCAGGGTAAAGTCCAGAGTGCCTTCCCCTGTCAGCATCTGGCTCTGCTCCGGTCCGGCAGCCGGGGCACCGTCCAGTGCTTCAAAGAGGATTTCTGTTTTCACCTGCTCGATGGAAGCAGAATCCGCAGCAGCCTGAACCTGTACCGAAATGCGGACTGTACAATCTGCTGCCTGCACCGGCACCGGCTGCAGCAGCAGGACCAGAGCTGTCAGACACCAGACTGCCTTTTTAAAAACTTTTTTCATGGCTGGCCTTGTCACCTCCTGCCCGCCTGTTTTCCAGACGCCCGAACAGAAGGATCCGGGCGTTGGTTTTTGCATCGTGACAGGTAGACAGAGAAAGGATCTGGTCCCCGTCCTGGATGCCAATATCACGGTAATGCGCACTGTTTTTCTTCAGATAGTCATTGAGCCCCATAATTCCTTCTTCGCGGGTTTCCGCCGTACTGAAGACCTTCGCATCGGATGCTTCGGTTTCCAGCACCGCAAACACCTGAATGTCCCAGACGGAATCCAGACTGGTCAGGGTACCGGTGGGATGCGATTTAAAATAGTCCTCATCCAGAAACTCCGTCACATCCCCGTACATCCCGCTGTTTTCCATATGATGGCCATAGGTCAGCATGTAGGGATCGGAAAAGTCCGGGCTGTTCTGACAGGACAGAAAGGCAGCGCCGGACAGGGCAAATTCGCCCAGCGCGTTTTTGTTTACATATTCCATGTCATCTTTTCCCTGGGTCAGAGGCTGGTCAATGTGCGTTCTGTCGATTTCAATCCATCCGATGACGTCCGGATTGATGGCGGCCAGCTGTTCCAGGGAATACGTATCGCCTTCCTGAGGCCGGTACTGCATGAGGCTTTCACTGAAGCCGCCCTGGGAAGCCAGCCAGTCATCGTACAGAGCATAGCCGCCGCAGGCAAAGAGCAGCAGCACCAGAATCATGGCCAGAACGGAAACCACACGGTCTCCTGCTCTGGCAAAAACTGCCAGACGGTTCATGGGATCACCTCCTGTCTGCTTACAGAGAAGAGCGGCGCAGCAGGGCAATGACCTGCCCTGTGATGCCGCTGCGGCTGACAGGTCCGAAAATCCGGCTGTCGGTGCCCGATTCCCGGTTGTCCGCCAGGATAAAATACTGGTCTTCCTGCAGAGTCAGGGGATAGTCCACATCAGAATCATAGGCAGGTGCCTTCTCCGATCCGGAACCCAGGGCCGGCTGAGAGCCGTTGACCACGATCTCACTGCCCTCCAGTTCCACTGTGTCCCCCGGCACCGCCGCAATGCGGCCGGTGCAGGTCTGTCCCTGCTCCTGGTACACCACAATGTCTCCTGCATGCAGCGTTTCGGGCAGGCGCCAGACGATCTGCAGGTCCCGAAAGCGGATGCCCGGTTTCATGTCTTCATTTTTCGCGGGCACCAGTCCAAACAGCACCCCCAGTAGCAGCCACACAAAGAAGACCAGCAGAAGCAGCCGGCCGGCAAAGGTACGGATATCCTGTCGGTCCTGCAGCTGGCGGCGCCGTTTTTTCAGTACGTCTTCCGGTGTCAGGACAGCTTCTTTTTTCTGCTTCTTCATGCCTGCTTCAGACGGGCCAGTTCTTCCTCCCGTTCCTCCAGCAGGGCCTGGTAGCGGGCAGCCTGCTGTTCATAGGCCGACCGGTACTGCGCCTGGAGCTGCTCCATCTTTTTCAGCACATCCATTTCGTCCACACCGCCAAACCATTTCCGGCGAAAATGCAGACTCTGGATGAATGCGGCGATATCTTCCATGGTTTTTGCCCGGAGAAGGTCTTCCTGGCTTTCCGGGGCAGCGTTTCTGTTTTCAGTATCTGTCACGGTGTCCCTCCCTGAAGGATGCAAAAATCCAGAACGTTCCCAGCAGCAGTCCCGCTGCCGCCAGCATCATGGAAGCTGGGGAAGCATCCTGCTGCAGACCGGTGGGAATAACCTGCTCCCTGCGGTTTTCCACCACAACGTTCCGGTCCTGGTCCATCACCAGGCTGGCCGCATACCCGGCGTCCGTTTTTTCAAACTGTATCTGTGGACTCACCGGCTCTTCATAGCCTTCCAGGCTTACAAGATCCGGCTGTTCAATCTGCACACGGGCTCCTTTGGGTACATCCAGACTGGCCTGCTCACCGCCTGGCAGTTCCACTTCCCTTTTTCCGGACGGTTCTCCTTCCGGATCTGTCCAGGAAACGGTATAAGGAACCGCCCGGCCGGGGTCCGCCATATTGCCGGCTGCCTTCTGTTCCAGCACAAGGGTGCAAGTTTCTTCCAGACTGTCTTTGGAAGAGTCCGTTTCTTTCTGTACGGACTGCTCCTGCTGTACATCTTGCGGCGTCTCCTGGGCTGCAGAACCAGCCGGCTCTTCTGCTGCCTCCGTTTTTGCGGGTGAACCAGTTTCTTCATCCGGTGCTGCAGAGGTTCCGGAAGAGGCCGCTTCTTTATCCTCGTCTGGAACCAGCACCAGTACCAGCAGTCCTGTCCGGTCTGTCTCAAAGGATGCCCGGATCCTTCCTTCTTCATCCACTATGGGTTCCTTGTCTGTGCCGGCCAGCCACTCCAGATGCTCTCCATCGGGACTGGCCAGAAACAGTCTGGCCTTTTTTACCAGCTCATCCAGTGTTGCTTCCAGTTTCATGTCCGCCTTTCTCTGTGGCTGCTGCGTTTCGCCGTTCACAGTCAGCTGCAGTAAATACATCCGGATTTCGGTTTGCGTGCCTGCAGGCAGACCGTTTTCTTCTTTTTCCAGCTGGGCCTGCAGCAGACGGGTCAGTTTCCCGTCTGCCTCTCTGGCCTCCAGTTCAAAACGGGCTTCTTTCGGGAATGCTTCTGCATTCCAGTACAGGCAGAGTTCTGCATCTTCCTGCTGCAGCGTCTGTTTCTGCCACAGGGTCTGAGAATCGTCTGCCTGCGTCTGCTGCTCTGTGCCAGAGCGGGTTGCAGGAGCAGACAGGGCAGCGGCCTGCCAGGGTTCCGTCATCGCCAGACACAGGCTCAGGCACAGGCAGAACTGTACCCTCTGCCTGAATTTGCCAAACATTGCATCTCCTCCTTTCCCTTCTGCAGGACAGGCGTTTCCATCCTGCAGAAGCTGTATGCAGGCTGTGCCTGCTGTGAGCAAAAAAGGGAAGAACAGCATCGTGTTCTTCCCCTGGACCAGCAGTCCCTTCCGGTCTGCTTCTGATCTGGTGCGCTGTGAGGCAGTGTGTGCCAGAACCGGTAAAACAGGAGGATGGTTCTGGAATTCCACTGGGTGATCCGGTTCAGCCAGGGAGGAGGAAGTGAAAGTCCGCTGGGATTTCGAAACCCGGGTCTGAAACGGCTCTGACTGCCTGGTTCCGGCAGACTGCCTCAGAAGGAATAAGGATCACTGTCAATTGTATGGAGATGAAGCAAAGGGGGTTTCTGTCTGAAACTGCGCACCGGACCGGGCAGAGAAAAGGAAGAGCCGGTCACGCTGTGCCTGATCAGTGATCAGCTTTCTCAGGCACGGTCTTCATTTTTTCTTCTGAAGAACAGGAAGGCAAAAGCACCTGCCAGAGCCACCATGCCGGCATAGGGGGCAATGGTGGTGACGATGCCTGTGGGGGTTGCATTTTTGCGGTTGGTGAACACAACAGCATGAGATGCATTTCCCTGTACAGGTTCGGTGGTCAGCATGGTGTCCAGCTGTCCTTCTGCCTGGCTTTCCTGTGTGTCTCCCAGAGAGGTTACATAGGACGGGGTGTAGCCCTTCGGAATAAATTTGTCCATGCCGCCGGAGGTGGTCACATTGCCGTTGAGATCCTCACTGATGGTGATTTCATCGGAATCGGTCAGACCGTAAATGGTACAGGTCTCGTTGGCATGCAGTCTGGCCCAGAGGGATCCGCTGGCATAGATGGTGCCGGTGTGTGCCACGCCGTTTTCATATTCATTGCCTTCGATGAAATACTGTTTGTTCCGGCTGGGGGTTTTGACAAACTTAAAGCTGAAGGGGAACAGGTCTTTGGAATCTGCACCCATGCCGGTGACCTTCTTGGTGAGAGTCAGGTTATGAGTGTCGTACACCACTTTATTGTCCTCTGTTTCTGTTCCGATCCGGATTTCTTCTGCTTTCACATCCGGTTTGTCCGGACCGTACTGGGCATCCTTTTCGGTGTACAGAATGTAGTGGGTGGGTTTGAGTCCGCCTGCTTCTTTCTGTACATAGATGTCCAGGAAATAAGGTACAGGTTCGGGGAAGCTTAATCCTTCTGCTTCCCGCAGGGACGGGGTGAGCTGGTAGGTGTAAATGCCCTCCTGCCCAAAATTCGCGCTGCTGCTCAGCACAATATTTGTATTATTCACGGCATACGGTTGGCCGGATTCCTTGTGCAGCTGCAGCTGAAGAGGACTGCTTTTGGCAACGAAGTCCTCTTCTGTGGCCGGGACGATCTCCAGATCATCCGGATTTCCGGCCATCAGGGCTGTTTCGGTGTTTTTTACGTCTTCCGGCAGGGTGGTGCGCTGTGCACCCTCAATCCGGACGGAAGGTTCTGTATCGGGAACCGGAACTTTCGGCTCCGGCTGACCGTCACTTTTCAGCGTAATGACGGTACTGAAGGGGATGCTCATGGAGGAAGCATCCGGGGTAATTTCCTGTGCCATGACCACACTCTGGGTTCCTGCGGCAACAGTCAGAATGGCTGCCAGCATTCCGGCAGCAAATTTCTTGTTATGAAACACGGTGTCTCCTTTCCTGCATTGTTTCTGAAGTATCAATCTCTGAAGATTGCTGAGAACACCGTCTGGCCTGACCGGCGTTCTGTCATCGCCTGGAACTGCTCTGCATCAGGCAGGAAGCATTTCGCAAAATCTTTTCCGCTGCCGGCACAGGGCCGGCAGATAAATCCTCTGTATAACTTCACAACTTCTTTTTTCTGGCGCTGAATGCTTTTTACTGTTGTCGGTTCTGTCCCGGACAGCCGGAAACGACGGTTGCTGTTCCAGGCACCCCTACCGGTTTCCGGCCTGCAGGACAGATTCCGTCCAGTTTTCTATGGTGTCTTTTTTCGATGTTTCCCCCTTTCACAGACCCACTGAGTCACCACTCCTTCAGTCAGATGCCCCGGAAGCACTCTGCAGAAAACCATGCCCGCTTCTCATCCGGGCGGTGTTCCGGCAATGCTGCTGCATGCTTCCGTACATCTGCGGTTCAGGCTGCTGCACAGGCAGTCCCCTTCAGCTGGCAGGCTGAAGGAGCCTCCGTCTGCAGCAGAAACGAATCCCTGAATCCCGATCAAATTCCCTTTCCTGTCTGCATTCCCAAGAATGCAGGGAGTACTGTAATTTCCCATATCTGGTAATTACAGCTACCCATACAATAAGGTATTTGTATGAGCTTTCAACATACATAAGTTAGGTTCTGTCTAAATGTAGAATCTATACATTTTATTTCGCTAATATAAGATATAGCGATTTTTATATGTACTAGAAATCCGAGAAGCTGAAACTGAACCATTGCGGTTGAAGATATAATTAAAAAACACAAAATATAGCCTCAGCGACATACTCATTTCAGTCCCGGGTCTAAGCGGCCGGACTGCCTTTTTTCCTTTTTCAGGTTCTGACCGTTCCTGTGATTTTCCTGTTTTTCCCTCTTTTGCCCGCGCTTTCTCCCGGTTTTCTCTTCTGCAACCGGCAGTTGTCACATTTCCAGCCGCCGCTTTCTGTTCTGAAACCGCCCTGTTCTGTAAAATGCAGACAACCTGGAGGAAAAAACCAATGATCTTTGCCGATAAAATCATCCTGCTGCGCAAAAAGAACGGCTGGTCCCAGGAGGACCTGGCCGCGCAGATTCATGTTTCAAGACAGGCTGTCGCCAAATGGGAAGGCGCACAGTCCGTACCGTCTCTGGATAAAATCCTGCTGCTTTCTCAGATCTTTTCCGTCTCCACCGACTACCTGCTCAAAGACGAACTGGAGGAAGCGGTGTTTACGGAAGAAGAGGATGCTGTGCGCTCTGTTTCCCTGGAAGAAGCCCATGCCTATCTGAACTCCCGCAGGCCGGCCGCCATCCGTATTGCGGCGGCCACTGCCCTGTGCATTCTGTCTCCGGCCGCTCTGATCTTTCTGGGAGCCGCCTGGGAATATCAGGCACTGCCCGTTTCCGAAAACGGAGCCGCCGGTATCGGACTCATCATCCTGCTGGCCATGGTGGCCCTTGCGGTGGGAGTGTTTATCTGGAACGACCAGAAGGAGAAGCCCTGGAAATTTCTGGATGCAGGAGACTTCAGCCTGGACTATGGCGTAAAGGGGATGGTGGAGCAGCAGAAGGAGCAGTTCTCCCGGACCGCCCTGCTCTACACGATTCTGGGAACCATTTTCTGCATCCTGTGTCCTGTCCCCATCTTTGCCGCTCTGTTTCTGGGAGATACCTTTGCGTCTGCCTGCATGGTGGATGTTCTGCTGCTGATGGTCACTGTAGGCGTTGTCTTTCTGATTCTGGCCGGCACCGTCAAAGACGGCATGGACCGTCTGCTGCAGCAGGGAGATTTCACCCGGGAAAACCGCAGAAAGAACCGGATTCTGGAACCGGTCAGCGGTATTTACTGGCTCAGCGCCACAGCTGTATATCTGGCCTGGAGCTTTCTTACCAATGACTGGGAGAACACCTGGATCGTCTGGCCAGTAGCCGGCGTGCTGTTTGCGGCGGTGCTTGGCATTGTGAATCTGTATATAGACCGCAAGAAAGACAAAGCTGCATCCTGAGCGTTCTGCAGAAAATACAGAAAAAGAGGCACGGTCCATTCTGGATCCGCGCCTCTTTTTGCGTTCATTCAGTTTTCATGTATGATCCGTCAGCTTCTTCCATCGAATCCGGAGTTTCCATCGGGTCTTCGCTGTCCTGCTGGATTTCCACAAGGCATTCGTCTGCTTCCATATAGTCCTGGAAGGTCTGCCGCAAAGCTTCCACCAGCATGTCCGCGTTTTCTCTTTCCAGAACTTCTTCAAATCCGGAAGAGACAGTCAGAGTCACCGTGGACCAGTCCCCGGGCGTCCAGGAAACGGTGTCTCCCATCTGGGTTTCATAGCCATTGTCTTCATAGAAACAGCGTATGAGAGTGCAGCTGTCCAGCTGGTTCACTCTGCACCAGGCTTCAAATATGTTTTCAGCCGTCAGATCCAGCATTTCCTCTGTGCTCTGCAGACTGCCGTCTTCGGCAGGGAAATACAGTCTGACTTCTCCTGTGGCCAGTGCGATTTCATCATTCTGGCTTTCATCAATGAGTTTAGAGCTTTCCCGCAGACCGGCAGAACCGGAAGGGAAATAAACGCCCGGATCCATGGATTCAGAAGCAGCACCGGAGGCCACCGGAGACTTCTTATCATCAAAGAAGTGATCCACGAGAAATCCGGTGCCCAGAACCAGCAGCAGGCAGGCTGCCGCTGCAGCCCAGGTCTGCCAGCTGCGCACTTTCCAGCTCACAGGCATAAACCCTGCGGTTTGGTGCAGCAGCGCATCCTGTTCCTTCTGTGCTTCCTGGATATATTCTTCCTTTACGTGGTTCATTCCATCCAGCAGATCTTTTCCGTTCATATCTCGTATCCTTCCTTTTCCAGAAATGTTTTCAGTGCTTTCCGCATGCGGTGGAGCGCGGTTTTGAGGCTTCCCTCACTCCTTCCTGTACGTTCTGCCAGATCCCGTATGCTGTCGCCATACCAGTAGCGCCGCATAAACAGGATCCGTTTTTCACTGGGCAGGGAAGCCAGGAACTGATCCAGCAGAGCACCGATTTCCGAAGATTCCAGGCTGGTTTCCGCCTTGTTGCCGGGAATGCACGCTTCCATTTCCGCTGTCAGCTCCACAACAACAGCCTGTCTTTTCTGAGCCGTCTTCCAGTCCAGCCTGTTGAAGGCAGTGCGCCGGCAGACTTTGGCCAGCCAGGCAAAGAAAAACTGGGGCCGCACCGGCGGGATGGCATTCCAGGCTGCCAGACACGTGTCATTCACACACTCCTGGGCATCTTCCGGACTGAACAGATAGTGCAGAGCAATCCGGTACAGCTGCTGTCCGTACTTTTCACTGGTATGACGCAGTGCGTCTTCATCTCTCTGGAAAAATTCTTCAATGATCTCTCTGTCTTCCATGCCGGCTGTCCCCTTTCTTCTGCAGACCTTTCATCCTCTATGTAGGAAAAGAAACGCCTTTTGTTACATGATTCCAGAATTTTCCAGGAAAGAAAATCCTGGAAGAAGCCGTAATGCCAGAACCAGCTTCCTTTTTCAGGATGGTCTGTTTCTGCTGAACTGTATTTCAGCTTTCGCAGGATTCGAAATACCCCATGTAATGTCCAGGCTGGCTGGCATAGTTCTTAAATGTCCGTTTCAGGGATTCCATCAGCAGTTCCCCTTTTCTGCCCGGAATCTGATCTGCATAAGAGGCAGACAGAACCAGAGTCAGCTGCTTATGGTTCACGCCGTCAAAGGTCAGCACAGTCTGACTTTCCTTCTCTTCCCCTTCCAGGCTTTCCAGAGAGTAATTCACCAGTTTGACTCCCTCTTCTTCCACGCCATTCAGTACCATCCAGGTCCAGTAGATCCCCCAGGGTGCATCTCCTGTTTCCGCCACGAGACTTTTCACTTTGTGACCACTGGGTGCTGCATAAAATATTTCGAATCCCCGGCAGGGCAGTGCCTTGCAGACATCCGGGCCTGGCTCCGGGCATTCTCCCAGTCTGACCAGCCGTTCTTCCATGATTTCTGCAGTTTCTTTTTCCTGCCAGTACAGACCTGTCATGCCTGCTGCCAGCACGCAGCAAAGCCCGGCCGTCCACAATCGATTTCTCCTGTTCATCTTTCTTCCTTTTATATCTTTCGTCACTTTTTCCTCAGCTGTGCGTCACGTTCTCTGCCTGTTCAAAGAAAGACGTCTCCAGACTGGGAGTTCTTCCTACACTGCGGGTCCGAAATGCGGATCAGGGGGAATCCGAATCCCGGATGCAGTCTGGTTCTTTCCGGTTCTTCTATTCCTCTGTCGCAGACATGCCTGTTTTGACGGTTACTTTTTCTACGGGCAGGTAGGCCAGGAACGTTTTCTCCAGGCACTCCAGCAATTCTTCTTCTGTAATTTCCGGATCCACGTCTTGCGGATCCCAGGAAACTTCCACGTGCAGTTCCTTCGGATTCTGCTCCAGAAGCTCCTTGCGGGAGAGCTCCAGTGATTCCGAAGACTGATCATCCAGTGTAAGAGAAGTCAGACTGCATCCCAGTCCGCACTCTTCTGACCAGGACCAGATCAGACCCACAGGACAGGTCATGCATTCCACTGTGGTTTCCACCGGTTCTCCGTCAGGACCAGGAATGTAAATCTGATACTCTTCTGTTCGATACGCGCAGTCGTCTGTGAGGCCGCATGCCCTGAGACTGCCTTCGCGTATTTCCTCCTCTGACGGTCTCAGGCGATGGTAGCATCCTGCCAGCAGCAGCGCTGGCAGTGCCAGAAGCATGGCGTTTCTGCAGATTTCTGGATGCCTGATACGGGGATGTGCAGAATGCCGGGAGCCTTTCCGGACTGAACAGGAGCTGGTCAGCCGGTATTTCAATCTGTGATTTTTCATGTTCTGATTTCCTTTTCCGTTTGTTCCTTCAACCTGTATGTAGGAAACAGACGGACTTTCGTTACATTTTTCTGCGGCTTTCTTGTTTTTCATTCCTGTACAGAAATGCAGAGCTTATCTGAAAAAACTGCCGGGCAGAACTCTGTTCCGTTTCTGTCTCTGGCCTGGCAATCTTCTGCTTTTCGCACCCGCCCCTCAGATCTGTCCTGTCCGGATCCAGTCCGGTTCTTTCCAGTTCTTCTATTCCTCTGTCGCAGACATACCCGTTTTGACGGTTACTTTTTCTACCGGCAGGTAGGCCAGGAACGTTTTCTCCAGGCATTCCAGCAGTTCTTCTTCTGTAATTTCCGGATCCAGATTCTGCAGATCCCAGGAAACTTCCACGTTCAGTTCCTTCGGATGCTGCTCCAGAAGCTCCTGGCGGGATAGCTGCAGCGATTCCGAAGACTGATCATCCAATGTAAGAGAAGACAGAATGCATTTCAGCTGGGACGCTTCTGCCCAGGACAAGATCAGATCCACAGGATAAGCCGTACATTCCACTGTGGTTTCCACCGGTTCTCCGCCCGGACCAGGAATGTAAACCTGATATTCTTCTGTCGGAGAGATGCAGTCGACTGTTGGACCGCATTCCAGATGAGCGAAGTATCCATCATCCCGTAAACGGCGCATCATCTCCTCTGAGGGCGACTCCCTCTGGAGGCATCCTGCAAACAGCAGCGCCGGCAGTGCCAGAAGCATGGTATTTCTTCTGTGATTTTTCATGTTCTGATTTCCTTTTCAGTTTGTTCCTTCAACCTGTATGTAGGAAACAGATGGTCTTTCGTTACACTTTTCTGCAGCTTTCCGGTTTTTCCTTCCTGTACAGAAATGCAGAGCTTACCTGGAAAAAAACTGCTGGGCAGAACTGTGTGCGAGTTCTGTCTCTGCCCCGGCCCTTCTCTGCGTCTCACAGAAATATCTGGCTTGCCCCATCTGTACAGTCCGGATCAGAAACCACAGAACCGCCCGTTTCGGTTGAGAAACAGGCGGTTCCTTTTCTTTTCATTTCTCCTGGATCTGTGTATACCGGATCGTTCAGGACGCGGATTCCTGATGATCCAGCGCATGCCAGTCGATGGTGACCATCACTTCACTGGCAGGAAGGTACTCCATAAATGTGCTGCGCAGAGACTTCACCAGGTTTTCCTTCCCTGGCTCGTATTTGCCCTTTTCAAATGCAGGAGAAAGGGTCATGTGGATTTTGAAATCCTTCCCTTCTACGCTGGACTCAGTCATCTCCCGGGCAAGCAGACCCTGACCAAACACCTTTCTGTCCTGTGCATCTTCTCCATACTGAAAGGAAAGAAGTTCCGCTTCCTCTGTCCAGTTCAGCAGCGCCCAGGCCCGGAACACCCCTTCGGGATTGTCCGTCAGCTGCAATGTACTGTTCTGCAGCTGCCCCTTCTGGTCCATCCAGTAAATCCGAAATGTTCCGCAGCCCGCAATGCAGTCCTCAAAAGGCCCGCATTCATGGCACGGACGGATTTTCTGTCTGGCCGCTTCCTCTTCTGTCACTACCCGCAGCTCAGTGTCCGGCCAGATTTCCTGAAAGGTTTTGCTAAGAGACTCATACAGCGCATTTCTGGACAGTCCGGTGTTCCAGATCGAACCAGGCCCCCGCAGTTTCTGTGCCAGTTCCGCCGAAACAGCCAGCTGCAGCACTTCCGGAATGCCGGGATCCTCCTCTTCATCAGAAGATTCTGTTTCTGGGATTGTCCGCCGGCTTTCCGTCAGTTTCTCGTCTTCCAGACCATTCAGTTCTGCCCAGGCGCGAAAAACGCTGTCCTTCGTCATCAGAAGTGACATGGTCTGAAACCGCATCTGGCCATCGGGTGCGGCATAGTACACTCGTACCTCTTCCACAGGTACCGCCAGCTTTTCTGTATAGGGAGACAGGCAGCGAGCTGTAGGACCGCATATCTCTGTCCCATGCGAGACCTCCGGCATAGTCAGTTCCGTATACGGCTCCAGGTCCGGTTTCTGATTCTGAAACCTGCCGCATCCACCCAGCACCAGACAGCCGGCCAGAGATCCCAGACAGAATTTTCCGGGCAGGGCTCCTCTCCAGCCATAGAAACGTTTTCCGGGTGTTCTGTCCATTGAACGGTTCGCTGTTCTGTTTCGACCCTGCACCTTCTGTTCCTTCATGTTCTGTTCCTCTCATTCTCTTTCAACCTGTATGTAGGAAACAGATCTGTCCGGGTTACATGGGATTTTCCGAAGATGCTGAAAAAGTCAGAGTCTGGTCAGTGCATTATCCCGCCAGCAAAGCCATTGTGAAAGCCGCTGAGCCGGGCTCTGAAAGGCCTGGGTGTAAAAAGAGAAGATGTCCTGATTGCCACCAAGTTCTATCCCCGCAGCCAGGAAGAAATCGATGCCGGCATCACCATGTACCAGCACGTCCGTGCCTGGGTGGAAGGCTCACTGAAACGGCTGCAGACAGAGTTTATTGATCTGCTGTACATGCACATACGGGACTGGAATACACCCATTGAAGAAACCCTGCAGGTTCTCAGCGACCTCATTTATGAAGGAAAAATCCGGGCTTCCGGCCTGTCCAACGTCTTTGGCTGGCTGGCAGGCAGCCATGACCTGTGAAAAAGCGGCCGCGCTGCATCTGCATCCCATTTCCGCCATTGAAAACCAGTGGAACCTGATCAGCCGAAATGACGAAACGGAACTGGTTCCCTGTGCTGAGCACTATGACCTGACTCTGATTCCGTATGCTTCCCTGGCCGGCGGACGCCTGGCCAGACCTCTTGGCACAGTGACCCGCCGCTCCCAGACCGATCTGTATGGCGCAAAGAAGTTTTCCACTCAGAAAGAAGCCGACAGCAAAATCATCCGGGAACTGGAAGCCATCGCCGGTGAACTGAATGTCTCCATGAGCTCTGTGGCTCTGGCCTGGCTCATGGAACAGGGAGCCGTGCCTCTGGCAGGCGCCACCTCAGCAGGTCAGATTGCCGGTCTGAAGGAAGCCTGTGAGGTCCAGCTGAGCCCGGAACAGAAGGCACGACTGGAAGAAGACTATGTTCCTCATGTCATTACCGGTGTCCTGGCAGAGCACACTCCCCAGCAGGACTGCTACCAGGCCTACAACATCCGCAGCATGAAAGACATTCTGCCTTCTCTGGAAATATTGAAGACCTTCGCGAAGTAAGCTGTCCACAGCCCGCTAGGCAAGGTGCAGCATTCCATCATCAGAGTCTAAAAATCCGTCCGCTTCCTTTGAAGCGAACGGATTTTTTATCGTTATTGTAAATATGTTATTTCTGGTCAGCGGAAATCTGTGGCATTTCTGACTCCGGAGGTCAGTTGTTATTCGGATTTCTCAGGTACTTTGCAGAAACGATGAACGGAATGAATGAGTCCCCGTCAGAACTGCATATCGTTTGATTTCAACGGATACAGACAATCTGTGCCAGTACAGCACCTGGTGAATTCTATTCATTTCACTCTGTTGCAACAGCGGATTGCAGTTTTTGTTTTCTTTTATCATTCCCATCCACAACCAGATTTAACAATCCTTTCTCTATCATCTTTTTCAGAATATAGGAGTTGACGTAGTTGTATGTTTTTCCTAAATAATTCGCAATCTCCTTCCTTGTACGGGGGACCCTGCAATATTCCAGGATCTGTTTTTCAGTTTTGGTTACCAAATTATCAACTGGACGGTCAGGTGTATTTCTGAAAATCACTTTAAATGTCGTTCCTGTATCAATAAATTCTGGATCAGGTAGCCCGGCGTTTTTCAGTACATTCCGCATCGTTGGGATACCAGAATAGCGATTCTCGGAAAGTTTCAGTGTCTCAAGAATCGAAGTCAGAATACTGTTCCTTGTTTCCTGGCTTTCGTATCCCAGAGTCTCAATCCTCGCCCTTCCATACAATCCACCAGGGCTGGTTATTTCCAGCCTATCGGTGAAAATTTCAACTCGGATCGGTGAATTCTCGGAAAATACACTGTAATCCCTGTGAATCAAAGCATTTAACAATGCTTCGCGGACCGCTTCAGGAGGATACTGTTCCATATCTTTTCGTATACCAGATGAATCGATCACTGTTCTGTTAGCTGTATTCTTCAAAATAAAATCCATCGTCTCAGAGAGCATTGAAGGTATCGAGCCATTTATCCGCTTATTGTCCAGGAAGCGGGTCCCATCGCTTAACTTATCTCCTCTCTCTGTTCCAGGGATTGCAACAGCTGTGACACATAGATTATTGAAAACAGCCTGAGGAAACTGTGAAAACACCAGAAAGGCACCCAAAGTTGGCTTTTCATGCTGAGTAATCCGGAACAGTTCCTGCATCTTCTCCCGCGAAACATGCTCGAACAAGTTTTTCTTCCCTATAGTTACCCAATCTAAATATCGACTGAGTAATTCTTCATCAAGAAGAGCCCAACCATTCTCGATAATTCTCTGATCATCATGGATTCCTTTTTTATAGGCTTGATATTTGTATATTTCATAATCTGACATTCTTTTGTCCATATCACCTACACGAATCCAGGATCCTTTTGTTAACCCTGCTTTTTTCCAATAGACCGGTCTGTCTGAGTAATCAGCAGAAGGGACCTCAGCTGTTACAATTTTCTTCCCATCTATACTGGCGCAGGAAAGTACAGGACGGACGACCGGTACCATTTCCTCGCATTGCTCGCCTACTTTCTTCTGCACCAATTCAGCATCCAGTACACCACAGGGTTTATAATCTTCTTCATTTATACCGAACACTATAACTCCGCCTGTATCCTGATTCGAGAATGAGGAGATAGTGTCATACAATTTCTCTGTAACTCCTTTTGATGAGCTTTTTAATTCGATCACATTCGTTTCACATTGTATTTCTCCGATTTTTCGAACTAATTCAATAATTTCTTCATCCTTCATGTTAATCTCCCGCGTTCTATATCCATTAAAATTGGTGCCGATTTCATTCATTATACTCGATTATCTCGATAGAGTACTCTATTTTTGGCCAGATATACTCGATTATCTCGATAGAGTACTCTATTTTCGGTCAGATACACTCGATTATCTCGATAGAGTACTCTATTTTCGGCCAGATATACTCGATTATCTCGATAGAGTACTCTATTTTTAGCCGGATATACTCGATTATCTCGACAGAGTACTTCTGTTTTTAGCCGGATATACTCGATTATCTCGACAGAGTACTCTATTTTTAGCCGGATATACTCGATTATCTCGACAGAGTACTCTATTTTTAGCCGGATATACTCGATTATCTCGACAGAGTACTCTGTTTTGTCCATTTTTCTATGAGGATACCTACCGAGAATCCCCCCACTTCCCCTGGATACCTGCATGAGAAACCGCTGCGGTGCCAGGTGTTTCTTTTAGCTCTCCATGACAGCATGATCAATCTGTGGCAGAATAAGACAAACCATAAGGAGGAGCAAAATATGAACCTGGAAACCAACCGACTGATTCTGCGTCCCTGGCAGGAAACCGATGCGGAAAGTCTGTATGAATACGCCAGAGATCCTCAGGTTGGACCTCCTGCAGGCTGGCTGCCTCATACATCACTGGAAAACAGCAAAACCATTCTCAGAGATATTCTGATGAAGGATGAAAGTTACGCCGTCTGCCTGAAGGAAGACAACAGAGCCATCGGAGCCATTGCTCTGATGATGAAGGGCAGCAGTGATCTGGTATAGAATGAGGATGAAGCAGAACTGGGTTACTGGATCGGCGTTCCTTTCTGGGGACAAGGGCTGATCCCGGAAGCCGGCGCAGAACTGCTGCGGCATGCTTTTGAGGATCTCGGTAAAAACCGGATCTGGTGCGGATACTACGACCAGAATCTGAAATCTGCCCGTGTCCAGGAAAAACTGGGTTTCGTCCCTCAGTGGATCCGGGAAAACTATTTTGCCGCAGTTGTGAATGAATACCGGACTCTGCACGCGCAGCTGCTGGAAAAACAGGACTGGCTCAGCCGTCAGGAGAACGAATAACAATAAAACACCGGAATACTAGGAGAAAACCTTCTCCTGATCAATCCGGTGTTATTTTACGTTTATATCTATTTATAACTCTGTTATCGAGTCACTCGACAAGGCTGCGTCGAGTCTGTTTAGTGATCTAGTGAGATATTTAGCCTTAAATCATTCATTAAAAGACCAACAGATTAAAAGTTTAATATTTATCATTAGTTATACTTTAACATTACATAAGATATCAAACGAAGTCTAACTCATTAAAGTATGAAACTCTATTTCTCTTTTTTGCCGGTTGATCTTGAACATTTGCAGAAACCAACCTTCTGTTTCTCAAGGCTTCCACTAACTTTTGATATCTTCGGCTGTCCGAAACGATATCTGAAATATTCACTATAAAATATCTGCTATTTCCATTGGACAGTTTCCGGTCAAACAAGCATTCGATATAAGCGTCATCAAGCTTAATTTGAATTGTATTTGAGTAACCAGCTCCGACAATATACACAGATTCAAAATCAAAAGCGGCTACTTTAACGGATGTTTTCGCAACTCCTTCGCTGCTCTTCTCATCAAGACAGATCAAAACCTGTGTTCTTGTTTTCAATGAAGACCCCTTAAATCTATTAAAAATATTAAGGCGCAGATCTTCATAGCAGCCTGTTTTTCGAGTAATGGCTTCCGGTAACTCCGGTCGCCTATCGTAAAGTACTGCGAGATAATCGTCATATTTTCCATTAAAATCCTCGATCTGAAAACAATACTTCCAGCCTCCCTCATCGAGAGCAATTGTATGAACAGGCTTAATATCAAATTTGAAACTAAAACATCCTTCAGTGAAGGAAACAGTCAAACCATGAGGGTTCATATATACTGGATCTTCGCAGATAAAGGAAACACCGGTCTCTGAAATATCATAGAGATGGCCATGAAAACTCATCTCTCCATCATGTATCACTGCTGGATTAGAAGCAGAAATACGTTCAGCTTGCCTTTTCCAGTCTCGACCGACCATAAAAAACAATGCCATAACGAGAGCATAAGCATTCATAACTAGCCAATATAAGCCAATCACAGGAGCGATCGAATTAGAATCAAATATAATTACTACACAATTGAAAGCTCCAATTAGGCTGAGAATCAGAAGAATACCAAATGGAATAGTGTAGACGAGATTTTCTCCTCTCTTTGATCCTGTATCTGATTTATCAGTAACTTTAAACTTGCTTAATGAGAATCCAAAAGATTCCAATAGAATGGGTATCAGCAAAAAGGGAAACATAATAGTTTCATATATTGCCGTCCACTTTACAGTCCGTCGGTTACTAGACATTTTTTTCATTAGGAGTGAATTCATGAGTGCCATAGGCATCCAGAAAACGAACAATTCTTCCAATGTGCAGCGAAAGACTGTCAAGCCAAATGTAGCAAACGCAATTGGACCCATAATATAGATCAACCTCTTGAATGGAGAAAACCAGTACCAAATTGATGCCCAATAGTTTAACTTCTGCTCAAAAGACAACTTTTTGGAAGTAAGAATTCCCATTTTTTTCCCAGTATTGATAACCCCACGTCCCCAGCGAACACGTTGCTGAATCAGCTGGTCCAAAGAATTAGGGGATAATCCGCTTGCAAGCTGTTCCGAGGTTCCCAAGGAAACGAATCCCTGTTGTTCCATCAGAAGACCAGTCGCGAAATCTTCAGTGATCGCTTTTGTGTAGAACCCGCCGATTGCATTCAGTGCTTTCCGACTCAGCACGGTATTAGATCCTCCATAAATAACACTGTTAGATTGTGTTCTTGCTTCCTGAATATCTTTATAGAAGTAATCCTGCTCATTGGGAATTCTCTTTTCAGAGAATAAATTGAACTGAAACAGATCAGGATTATAGAAAGCTTGTGGAGTCTGCAATAAGCCAAGATTAATTTTCTTATCTTCAGGGAGATTTCTATTTAGATTTTCAGCTTCAACGAAATAAGGAATAGTCTTCAAAAGAAAGTCACTTTTCGGAATCATATCCGCGTCAAATGTCACAACATAAGGACTACTGGTTTTAGAAAGTGCATTATTTAAATTTCCAGCTTTCGCCCCTTTATTATCCGGACGATCAAAATAACCAACTCCCATTCTTTCAGCGAGTTCTCGTATATTTTTTCGTCGGTTATCGTCACAAAGATATATATGAACTTTGGAAGGATCTGGATATTTCATTCTTCTGCAACTATTCACGGTTTTATATAAAAGATCTTCTTCCTCGTTGTATGTAGCAATAAAAACATCAACATCAGGAAATTCGTTATCCCGGATTTTAGGTACCGGATATTTCTTAGATTTTCCGATGTTATGGAAATGAATCAAAGATTCAATCAAACCGAACGCTTCAACAATAAGCAGAGATATTCCAAGAATCATTGAGATAACACCTGCATCAAAAGGAAGAGTAAAAAACAAACGCCATAACAGATAGATAACCGTTAATCCATTTGTCAGATAAAGAAGAGTTCGTATTGAACGATTGTTATTCATGTTCACCCTCCATCCCTTCTGACTGAAAATAGTTGAAGGCATCATTATTGATATTATATGGGTAAGTCTCAATCAAAATAATATCGTAATCATTCTCTTTGACCATCGACTCTATATCAATATCATTTCTTTCTGTCAGGCACCATACTGAATCGATTTCAGAAAACAGCGGAGACAGAAAAGCCATAACAGGTCCAAAATAGGAATCGCGAACCATGAGCATCTTTTTCCCGTCCGGATTCGATAGATTAACGAGATGCTCGAGATCGCTGATCTCATCCAAATACAGAGAATAGGCACTACTGGATGTATACAGATCTTTATTCTCTTTAAACACATCCATATCCATCACCACTTCCTCAAATGAACCAGATGATTTCTTTTCTTCTCCATCAGCCAAACTCATTCGTCTGGAATACGTCTGGTCAAATGTTGGGAAATAAGCTGTGAAGTCGTCTATCCCACCAAAATGAATTCCTGTTCCTCTCCCCATACTGCCGAGCATAGCTCCTGTAAAGGTTTCAGCAGTATAAGATTGTTCAGAAAGATATATATTTTCGGGGTCCAGGTTCTCTCCGAGCAGCGTATCTATTTTTTCTTTGACTATTTTCGTGGCTTCCATTGCAGCCGGAAATGTCCAATGATGATCTGTTTTAAAGAAACATTCTTCATAGGGAAGATCAGCATTCGGAAGATATTCACCCAAATTGATCGTCTCTATATCGAGCCGCTTCAAGTAATATAGAAACTGTTCTACTACATTCTGAGGATCATTGACTGGCGTTCCCAGACCTACCGAATTATATTTAGGATTGTATTTTGCTGGAGGAACAACATATAGAACTTCTGTTCCTTTTGCTTCGGCGCATTCCTGCAGGCGCCTGATTCGTAAAGCATATTCTTCTATATCAGAATCATTAGGCATATAAAATCCAGAATAATGAATATACCCAGCTTTATCACGTACATACTTATAATTATTAAATTCATCCTTGCCTAGCAGATTTTGAACAAGTCCATAGCTTTCGATAAATCCATAACGATATGGAATCTGATCATTGATGATCGATTCGATTTTTGCTGCTTCTTTTTTTGCAAACAGTTCATCCAGGACTTCTCGGCCTGATTTCATCCAACTCAAAGCAGAGAATCCAGTGATCACAGATAAAAATGATATAGCAAAGATTTTTTTACGAAAAAAATACGGATTCATATTCGTCCCCCTTTCTATTAGAAATTAAAGTAAATAAATGGATTATAAGATCCAATCGCAAGATAGGATACACTGACCATGAAAAGCACTAAAACAACTGCCGGATAGCCATAAGCCGTTAAATAGTGCATCGTCCTTCCGGTCCAGTCGCTTGTTTTTTCCGGATTTTGATTAAACAATTTTTCATTAACCTTCCGTGCAATAGGCATGGAAAACAGAACACCCAACAGCAGGAAAACCCAATATTCTTTGATCAGGAACCAAGTTAAATCATTAGCAATTCCATTGTTATTCAGGCAAAGCATATTCATAATAAATCTTCCAGCTTGGTACAAATTATCACTTCTAAATATAATCCATCCTACCATAACGATCAGCAATGCATATAAATGCCCGATAGCCTTTCCCTTAAATTTCCGGTCTAGCCCAGTAAAACGTTCAAACAGCTGAAAAACAAAATAATATAATCCCCAAATAATGAAAGTCCAGTTAGCACCATGCCATATTCCCGTAAACAGCCAGACAATCAGCATGTTTCGAACCATATAATCCTGATTTTCAAATCGATTACCACCAAGTGGAAAATATATGTACTGTCTAAACCAGCTGGTCAAAGAAATATGCCATCTTTTCCAGAATTCTGTTACTGAATCTGCAATATAAGGATAATTAAAGTTCTCCTGAAATTTAAATCCAAAGCAAAGACCTAGACCGATTGCCATATCTGAATAAGCAGAGAAGTCATAGTAGATTTGCAGAGTATATGCAATCGCTCCAATCCATGCAGTAATCATCGGGACTGCATATAGATCTGTTCCAACTGCAGACCAGCCAAAAATTTTATCAGCAAGAATTGCAAAGATATTCGCAAGCAGTATCTTTTTAATCATTCCTACAGCAAAACGGCTGCAGCCCAGAGAGAATTTCTCGAATGTTTCTTTTCTGTGATAGATCTGTTCTTCAACTGAGTTATAAGTAACAATTGGACCTGCAATAAGCTGCGGGAAAAAAGAAACATATAACCCGACAATAAAGGGGTTGGCTGCTTTAGAGTCTCCGCGATATACGTCCACTACATAGGAAAGTGCCTGGAATGTAAAAAATGAGATCCCAATCGGCAAAGCCAGATTAATCTGCGGTACAAGCCCGGATGCAGCAAGACCCGTTGCTTCAAGGGTAAAACCAAGATATTTAAAGATGAATAAAGAGCCTAAGTTTACAATCACCGCTGCAAAGAGCCAGAACTTTTTCAACTTTGCTTGAGATTTTTCTACAAGATAACCGAACATCGTATTGAACAGGATAGATCCGATCATCAAAAACACGTAAACAGGTTCTCCCCAGGCATAAAAGAAGAGGCTGGCGAGCATCAGAACGATGTTCTGCATCAGCCTCGAGAATGATAATCCATAATAGAGAATCAGCACAGCCGGAAAAAACCAGAATAGAAAGACTATACTTGAAAAAAGCATGTCAAACCTCCTTCTTCAAAAAATGAAGAGAAAGCAAGAGAAAAGCAACTCCAGCTAAGATAATCCCCAACCGTAAAATCCACACAGCCATTTCTCCTGAGAGTTCATTTAGGAAAAACGGAAAGGCTGTTGCGCTGGTGATTTCTGTAAAGAATTTCATCATACTTCTCCTCTGTTAACCTCTTCGGTTCACCAACAAAGCCGGTGTCATCAGTAATGCCAAAACCATAAGAAAGATAACTTCCTGGTTCATATCTTTCTTAGTATCAAACGTTGCTGAATCCATTAGCTTGGTAATTTCAGTTTGTATAACGTCCCCATGTACTTTCAGATAGGTTTTTATATTGTAAATTTCATGTTCATAAGAATCATTGAATCTGGAAACTGTAAATTCACCAAACTCGTAATCATTTAGCTGGTAGGAACCTTTTATTTCTCCTGTTTCATCCATGTAATTCTCTTCCCAGCGATTCCATTCTCTTTGCATCGGATCAGAAAGATACTGGACAATTTGGTCAATCTCAGAATCAATTGACTCCTCTGACAGAATCGTGCGGCGAAGTTCAGCGTATCGCGTTTTCAGCTGACGCAAAAACTCACTATCCCTTGCTAGCTGTGAAAAAAATGGTCTTTCATAGAACGCGAGTGTTTCCGGTTCTGCCTCTGTAAGAAAACTGTTGTTCATAGCCTGGTCAAAATCCCAGACCGGCCCCATTTTAAGAAGGCCCCCATTGTCTTTATACATATAAGTAGAATGCAAGCCTGCATCATAGTTCCCAAAAAATTCATTTATCAAAAAATAATCAACAAATGAATCGACATCTATGTATTTCGGATAGGCGGAAAAGTGGTTTACGTCGTCCGAATACAGACATTTTTCGATCAGAGAAAAATCAGATTCAACATATTTCCTTGCTGTATCTGTAATCTTATTGGGATTTGGATATTTAAGCCCGATCCACTGATCGCTTAATCCATTAATACGTGCGTAGGTATCCAACATTTCATTATCAGAACGGTATCGGTCACGACGGACAATATAACTTGTATATCTTTCTTTCTTTTTATAGTCAGAAATATCTACTCGGTTTTCATTTTGCTCAATAGATTCCATCATCAGGTAAACACCCTGGTAGTGAAATCCACTGTCATCCTGAAGAATAACTTCACAAAACTGTGAATCAGGGGAGAAATTTCCTCCTCCAACTTTTGAAGAAATACGATATGCTAAATAATTGCGAAGCATACTTTTATCAGCCAGGCTGCCATTCAGAATCCACGTATCAGATTTTCCCATACCCAGCAAATCAACTTCGTTTTTTTCTTGCTCATTTACGGTTTTCATTAAATATTGATTCTTGGAAAATCCGTAAGAAGTAGCCCCTCTTTTCTTTATTCTGATCTCTGAGGTGGCATGAGGTAAATCCTGCAAAGTGTTAACACCATCTTCGGTAGAAATCACTCTTAGGGTTCCGGTTGTATAAGGGTCGGTCCCGTTAAATGTCACTTCATCACTTGACACTTTTTTATAATCAGGTAATTCTCCATCGATTGTCAGAACTGCAATCGGAAGATGCGTTTCAAACTCTGACTCATCAACTTTGAAATCACTATTTATCCCAGCAAGCGGCTCGTTCTGAATCTCCGGAATACGTAAATCTTTATAAACGCCTTCGTTTTTCGCAGCTTCATAAGCCAGAGACCTCTGGGTAAGAAACAGGACAGTCAAAATACTCAGACAGCCAGCAGAGGCCGCGATCAATTTCGCTTTCCTTTTCATCCTCAGTCCCCCTACTGGTTGATTTCATCATCCTGGCGCACGATGTCTACAGAAAGAACCCCTTCAACACTCTGCAGAGCCGCCATACAGGAACCATTTTCTTTAGTCCCCTTTGCCATCATGTCTTCACTAACTTCATAGATCATTTCCGCAGCATCTGCGTCTACTGAACTGGAATTCATTCTCAGCATCGCTTTATTCTTAAAGAAGTTTTCTACAGCCTTTTCAAACTCATTCTGAGATTCTTTCTTCATACGCGCAATAATCAGAATTCGTTCGTTATTCTTAACAAATCCAAACAGAATCAGGAACAGGAATATAATGACGGAACCAATACCAGCTATCATATAATCAGAAACTCCGCAGCAAATTCCTACAGCGATCGCCCAGAAAATATAAGCAGTATCTCTGGAGTCTTTGATGGCGGTACGGAAGCGAATTATGGAAAGCGCTCCAACCATACCAAGAGACAGAGCAATGTTGTTTCCAATAACGTTCATGACTAAAGTGGTGATTAATGTCATCATTACAAGCGATACATTAAATCTGCGGCTGTAGACTGGTCCTGAATGAGAAATTCTGTATGAAATATAAATCAGCGCAGCAAGCACAGCCGCAGCAAGGAAATTCAAAAGGACATCTCCAAGGGTCAGAGCCCCGGAGCTATCCTTCATCCCCTCGAGAAGGATATCTTTAATACTATATAAAATGCCGTAGTTCATTTCTAACCTCCAATATTTTTTATTATTTTAAAATCTGCCATGCTTTGTAAGAGTACGGCATCTGCAGTATTTACTATTCGAAATCTGCATTTTATTCGATATATTTAAAACCTCTTTTAAATAAGTAAATAAAAATCCACTAAACTTAACTTCCAATGTAATTTCATCAGGCGAAGTCACTGGGTAACAGCGAAGGCAGGGATCAAATATATCTAAATTTCCTTCACTGGCACGCAGATCGCTGTCAAACGTAATTCGTGTATTGTTCTCAGATTTTGTAAATGCAACACGTTTATACTGCACAATACACTTTGGACGATAGCCATGGGTTGTCATATAGGCATAAAGCCATTTGGCAAGAGGTTCAGGGCGCTTAAGAAGAAATGAGTAAGATCCTTTCACCATTGCCGCTCCTTCTTCCCGGCTCAGATTTAGAGATCGCTTGCGCTGGCTGTCTCCGCTTTTTTCCTTTATCTCCAGTTTTGCGGATTCATCTTTTGCATCGTAAATGCGCAGCCGGATTTTTTTTCTATCGTCATAGCCATCGACTTTCTCTTCGAAGTCAGTGTCATACATGCTGTCGAAATAGAGTGAACGAACTGTATATCCATCAACTTTGCTATGACTGTCCCGTTCAATGAGGTTTTTCAGTCTTCCCTGTAAAAGACGTGATTGTGTTGTAGACAGCAGATATTTCTTTTCTTTACGGCTGACATCAAGCATAAGCTTTGTCCTTTCCGTATGGCTTACGCAATCTCTCACTCAAGTCTCGAGCAGGGATGTCTTTTTCAGTAACATCCTCCTCATCAGGTAGTGTCCCCTTCCGAATAAGTTCGAGGTCAGCATATGTAACAAATTTCTTAACTTTATTAAATCCTCTTAAAGTTCGGTAAATCCCAATTGTAAGAACCAATACGGAAATAGCCGCCCAGAAAAAAATACTCTGAAAAACGAACGTAATTCCAAAGAAGGCAAGAAGAATCGTATTCAACCCCTGTATAGATAGATTGAGTGCATAAGAAACCTTTCGGAAAGATTCAATATTTATCTTGAATACTCCCATCAGTATTAGTCCCATCGCCAGACAGCTCAAAACAGCATAAAGTCCAAACCGGACCAGCAAAGGGGTATCAAATTGTGCTGCAAACACAATCGCCCCAGCGCTGGTAGCTCCGGCTGCCGCAAAAAAAGATGAAGACTTCAAAGCCCTCAGTCCATTCATGCTTAGCAAAGCCATAGCTAATAGGATCAACAGACAGGAGACACTTAAAATATTATCCACCGAAAACAGAGTTCCATCATTAAATCCAAATCGTAATGAATACATCATGTATCCTCCTTAATTACAAACAGAAGCCTTGTTATAATCCGATATGTCTCGAATGCTATTTCGAAATAGATTTGTTTTCGTCTGAAAACAAGCTAGGCTCCTATTCTCTTTCTTAGCTTCATAAAGCTCAGAATCAGCCAGACGGTAGAGGGTATCGAAATCTAATTTCGAACCACTGGCCCTGCCCATTGAGACACCAATGGGTATTTCATCAACGTAAATTATGCGTAGAGAAGTGTATCTTTTAATTTCATCCTCAGTGAATGAATTTCCAACTCTAAGTACTGCAAATTCATCACCACCCAAACGGAAGGCAAGATCACCTGGACCAAGCAATTCCTGAATCTTTTGTCCCAATGATTTGATCGCCTTATCTCCAAAAGGATGACCAAAGGTATCATTGATCTGTTTAAGACAGTCAACATCAAGCATCAAAAAATCGAGACAGGAACGATAATGATTCCCGATTTCTTTAGACAAAATCTTTCTAGCGATAAACTGGGGAATCAATCCACTCAGATCATCACGAATTTCTGGTGACTGTTTAACATTCCGATTTATTCTCATTACGCAGAAAAGAGAATTTGTTCCAGCCAGCTTCTGTATAGAAAGTTCAGCTTCTTCTTCTGTATTTAAGACTGTTGTTAAGGTTACTTTTGATTTCTCTTCACCACAAAATGACCTGAGTCTATCAAAGAGTATTTCTGCTTCGTTCTCATTTACTTGTTCGATTAACAGTTTTTGTATCTTAGCCGTTGCATCTTCCAAAATTTGGGGAATCTCAAATCGCAAAGCTGCACTCATCTCAGAAATAAGAACATCCGTATCAAACTTGTATTCGAATAAAAACTCAGTTTTTACACTGATTATTTCGGATAGAGCAGCATCTGAGAAAAAGAGGCCATTATCTATTCTCTTTGGATCCATAACGTCTCCTTTCCTTAGGTCGTTCTATCAAATTCCAGTCTCTAAACTCTTCTTAATTTACGCCTCGAGCATGTTACTTGTATTTTTCATAAATAGCAATATCGCTTTTGACACAGGATCTTTTTGGATCTTGAAATCCTTTTCTTTGACGGCAAATGATAATTCTTAAAAATCACGAAATATCTATATTTAAAAAGAATATTAACTATAAAATTATTTCTGAAATAAAATCCCTCAGGCATCACCTGCCACTATTCGATTAGACTTTCTAAATATTTACACTTTAATATTCGATGCTAACTCTAAACCAAATTAATTTATAGCTGTAAAAAACAAAGCACCAAAGCACCCAGAAGATTATCTCCCAGAATACATCGGTGTTATATTATGTTTATTTTTTTATTTATTATATCAGTATCGAGTCACTCGACAAAGTTTCGTCGAGTCTGTCGAGTTATCGAGTGTTCTTTCCATGCTGTTCATGTTTCCTGTTTCGGTCCGCTGTTCAGCGTTTTGCTTTCTTCCTGTTCCCCAAAAAGGAAAGCGGCTCATCTGAAGAACTCAGCCAGGCGCCAATGATCATAAAGAACAATGCCAGCAGATACGAAATCCCAGGGATTTCCCGGAAAATCACCAGTGAAAGAATCGAAGAAATGAAGGGGGCCACCGCATAATAGACGCTGGTTCTGGCTGCGCCAATCCAGCGCTGAGCATACACATAGAAGTAAATGCTGAGACCATACGCTATGAATCCCACCAGCAGAACGGCCGGAATGCTCCACCAGGCTGTAATCTGCTCCTTCAGCACCAGACCGATGATCACAGATCCAAGTCCGGAAAAGATGCCCTTGAGCAGGACAATCTCCAGAGGATCTTTGTCAGAGAGAGCCCGGGTGCAGTTGTTCTCCAGACCCCAGCAGGCCGCAGCCAGCAGCACCAGCAGGGATCCTCTCGAAAACTGCAGGGCAGAGGAGCCTTCAAAGGACAGGATGCAGCAGGAAAGCGTGACAAAGAAGATCCCTCCCCACAGCCGGGGACTGATTTTTTCGTGGAACAGAGCATAGGCGATCAGAGCCGTTGCCACAATTTCAAAATTGTTCAGCAGAGCTGCACTGGCCGCCGTGCTCATGCTCAGTCCGTACATCAGACAGATGGGGGCAGCAATGTCCAGGACAATCATTCCCAGTGTATACGGCAGCTCTCTGCGGGTCAGCTTCTGCTCCTGCACCGGTTCTTTTCGCAGTTTTCGAATCAGCGCCAGCAAAGCCATGCCAAGACCCGCCCCCAGATACAGGAATCCTGCCATCAGAGTGGGCGGCATCCACTGCAGCAGGATCTTGGAAAACGGCGCATTCAGTGCATAGAGCACAGCGGCCAGTATGGCCAGAAAGATTCCTTTGTGAACGGAATGATCGGATTTCATTTCAGATGTCCTTTCTCTTTTTCTTCTCATCTTCTCCTGTCTGTTCAGACCTGTGACATGCAGTCCGGTGTTCTGTTCTCCAGAAAATCCTGAAGGTTCCAGTGCACAATACCCTTGTCTGTCAGAGGCAGGCTGTCCAGACTGATCACGATTTTGGGATAAAAGTCCCGGATGTGCCAGAACACTGAAACAGTTTCTCTGCAGACGGTTTCCTCCAGAACAGAAGAGCGGACCTGAAAATACCGGATATCAGATCCTCTTCGGGCCACAAAATCCACTTCTGCTTTCCCTGCGCGCCCATACCGGATGTCATACCCTCTGCGCTTCAGCTCCAGAAACACCACATTCTTCATCAGAGCCTCCAGCTGGTTCTGCGGGTTGTTCTGCAGAGAACCGCACAGACCGGTATCCGAAAAGTAGATTTTTCTGTCTCTGTCCAGCAACCGACCGCTCTTCAGGTCTGTACCCTGCACACTGTGAACCAGGCAGGCTGCTTCCAGTGCCTGTACCCAGGCGGCTGCCGAAGATGGCTTTGCGGAAATTCCCCGCTCCGTCATCCAGTCTGCCATCTCCCTGGTTTTTACGGACCGGGAAACATGATCCGCCAGAAAGGTACTGACAGCTTCCAGCTGCCGGACCCGGGTCGTTCCTGTGGGCTGCACCACATCTCTCAGCAGCGCAGTATTCAAAAGAAACTGGAAGTATTCATTTCTCTCTTCCGGTTCTCGGAAAACTGCCCCCGGCAGTCCCCCGTTTTCCATAAACCATTCCAGTTTCCGGTCTGTTTTTTCAGGAAGAAGCGTCAGAGTCTCCTGAAAGGACAGCGGGCTCACAGGGATGTTTATATACCTCCCGCTCAGGCGGGACGCATATCTTCCGCTGAGCACGTGCAGACAGGAGGCCGTTACACAAATTTCTGCATTATCATGCAGAGCCAGTGAAGCGAGGGTCCGTTCAAAATCCGGCACTTCCTGAATCTGTTCCACAAAAACCCAGTTTGTTTTCTCCTTCTGCAGCCTGCTTTCCACATACGTATGCAGAGCATGATATTCCTTCAGCCCGTAAAAGTGGGGATCGTCCAGATCGATACAGATAAACTGATCCAAAGTGTTTCCTCTTTTCATCAGGTTCTCCTGGTACTGTCTGAGAACGACTGTTTTCCCGCTGCCCCGCATTCCCGTCAGGATGCGGATCAGGCCTGTATTCTCAAACTGTTCCAGCTTATGCACCAGATCCTGTCTCTTTGCCTGCATATCCGCTCCCTCCCCAACCGTTCTGCCTGTAAGCTTCAGAACGGCTTTTCTCTGTTTCCATTATTTTAAACACGTTTGAAAAATCCGTCATTCTCATTCGGAGTAAATTGGCTGTCTGCTCTGCAGGCACAGAAAAAGCCCGGATTCTGCAGGAGAATCCGGGCTGTGCTTTATTCAAATTCAATGGTTCCAGGAGGTTTGGAGGTAATGTCGTACACTACGCGGTTTACGTGGGGCACTTCGTTGATGATGCGGTCGCTGACTCTGCCCAGCACATCATAGGGGATGCGGGCCCAGTCAGCGGTCATACCGTCGATGGAAGTGACAGCGCGGATGGCTACGGCATAGTCGTAGGTTCTCTGGTCACCCATAACGCCGACAGAACGCATGTTGGTCAGCGCGGTGAAGTACTGCCAGATGTCCTTTTCCAGACCGGCTTTCGCGATTTCTTCCCGCAGGATCGCATCGGATTCCCGGACAATTTCCAGTTTGTCTTCCGTCACATCGCCCAGGATCCGGATGCCCAGACCCGGTCCGGGGAACGGCTGACGCCATACCATTTCCTCCGGCAGCCCAAGCTCCTTCACCCAGGGCACGGACTTCGTCCTTGAACAGCGTGTTCAGCGGCTCGATCAGCTTGAACTGCATGTCCTTGGGCAGACCGCCGACGTTGTGGTGGGACTTGATGGTCTGCGCCGTCTTGGTGCCGGATTCGATCACATCCGTATACAGGGTTCCCTGTGCCAGCCACTTGATGTTTTCGCCGGCTGCCAGTTTGCTGGCTTCATCGTCAAAGGTGTAAACAAACTCGTTGCCGATGATTTTTCTCTTCTGTTCCGGATCGGATACGCCTTTCAGCTTGCTGAGGAAGCGGTCCTTGGCGTCGATGCGGATCAGGTTGATGTTCATGTTCTTCCCGAAGGTTTCCATGACGGAATCCCCTTCTCCCTTGCGCAGCAGGCCGTGGTCAATGAACATGGCAATCAGCTGATCCCCGATGGCTTCATGCAGCAGCGCCGCCACGACAGAGGAATCCACGCCGCCGGAGAGACCCAGAAGCACTTTGTCGTTGCCTACTTTTTCCTGGATCAGCTTTTTCTGCACTTCAATGAAGTCGTGCATGGACCAGTTGGCCTCTGCCTGGCATACATTGAACACAAAATTTCTCAGAATATCATTGCCGTATTCGGAATGACGGACTTCGGGGTGGAACTGCAGAGTATAGATCTTCTTGTCAAAATCCGCTGCAGCGGCATAGGGGCAGGTATCGCTTTTGGCGATCACCTCAAAGCCGGGTGCCAGACGGGACACCTGGTCACCGTGAGACATCCAGACTGTCTCTTTTTCAGGGAGCCCTGCAAACAGGGGGTTTTCTTTAACGACATCAATGACGGTTCTTCCGTATTCCTTCTTGTCGGAAGCGGAAACCTGACCGCCGTTGTCTTCCATGATCATCTGCATGCCGTAGCAGATGCCTAAAATGGGCAGTCCGCTGCTGTAGATGGCCGGATCGCATTTGGGAGCATCTTTGGCGTAAACAGAATTGGGGCCGCCGGAGAAGACGATGCCCTTCACATCACCCATGTCCAGGATTTCCTGAAGTGTCATGGTATGGGGATGGAGCTCTGAATATACGCCGAATTCACGGATTCTTCGGGCGATCAGCTGGTTGTACTGAGAGCCGAAGTCCAGAACGACAATTTTATCTGCCATATATTCCTTATACCTCTCATTCTTCTGCCCGTTCATCTTACCACAAGGACAGGGTTCTTCCATTCCTGTTTTCAGGTTCTGTTTTCCGGTCACAAACAGATCTGTCTCACTTTTTGCGCTGTCTGCCTGAAGAATCTGTCCACCTATTCCACAGTCACCGACTTGGCCAGGTTTCTTGGCCGGTCCACATCCAGCCCTTTGGCCACAGACACATAGTAGCCCATAAGCTGCAGAGGAATGATCGCCAGAATGGTGGTAAAGCAGGGATCGGTTCTTGGAATGTACACGGTAAAGTCTGCCGTATCTTCAATATTGTAGTTGCCAAAGACTGTCAGACCCATGAGGCAGCCGCCCCGGCTTTTCACCTCGGTCATGTTGGATACAGTCTTTTCAAAGAGACGGGGATCCGTCAGCACCCCGATGGTCAGCGTCCCCTGCTCAATAAGGGAAATGGTGCCGTGCTTCAGTTCCCCGGCAGCATAGGCTTCTGAGTGCACATAAGAGATTTCCTTCATCTTCAGGGAGCCTTCCATGCTGGTGGCATAGTCCATGCCCCGGCCGATGAAAAACATGTCCTTTGCCATGGCATACTTGGAGGCAAACCACTGGATGCGCTCCTTGTCTTCCAGCACCCGTTTCATTTTGGCCGGCAGGCTTTTCAGCTCTTCGATGAGAGCCAGAGCCCGTTCTTCGCTGAGCACGCCTTTTTTCTGTCCCCAGAACACCCCCAGCAGATAGCTCACCAGCAGCTGGGTGGAATAGGCCTTGGTGGTAGCCACGGAGATTTCCGGTCCGGCATAGGTATAGAGCACATCGTCGGCTTCTCTGGCCATGGAGGAGCCCAGCACATTGACGATGCCCAGGGTGGGCACTCCCTTTTCCTTTGCCAGGCGCAGCGCTGCCAGGGTGTCCGCCGTTTCCCCGGACTGGGAAATCAGCAGCACCAGATCATTGGATTTTAAAAGCGGCCTGCGGTAGCGGAATTCACTGGCCAGCTCCACACGGACAGGAATCTGCACCAGCTCTTCCAGCATATACTGGGCAGCCACACCCACATGGTAGGCGGAGCCGCAGGCTGCAATGATGATCTGGTCAATGCCCTCCAGATTCTGCACCCGCCCGGACAGCTCATCAAAGTGAATTCTGTCTTCATCCAGATACACCCGCAGGGTATCTTCTGCGGCTTTTGGCTCTTCATGGATTTCCTTGATCATGAAATGCTCAAAGCCGCCTTTTTCGGCTGCCTGGGCATCCCAGTCCAGCAGCACCGTTTCCTTTTCGATTTCTTCCCGGTCAATGTTGTAGAAGGTCAGTTTTCCGGGCTCCACTTTGCCGATTTCCTGGGAATCCAGGTACACCACCTGTCTGGTGAAAGGCAGAATGGCCGCCGCATCGGAAGCGATGAATCCTGCATCGTCCGTGCAGCCGCAAATCAGCGGTGAGTCCTTGCGGGCGATGTAAATGGCATCTTCCTCGTTCTGAAACAGCACCGCCAGCGCATAGGAACCCTTGATGCGGATCATGGCTCTGGCAATGGCATCCACCGGGCCTTCCTTGTATTTGTGCAGATAGTAGTCGATGAGGTTCACCGCTGCTTCCGTATCGGTCTGGGAATGAAACACATAGCCGGCCTTCACCAGCTTGTCCTTGAGTTCCTGGTAATTCTCGATAATGCCGTTGTGCACCGCAATGACTTCCCCGGAGCTGGACACATGAGGATGGGCATTCTGTTCCGATGGCTCCCCATGGGTCGCCCAGCGGGTATGCCCGATGCCGGCTGTCCCCAGCATGGCTCTTCCGTCGTCGATTTTTTCAGCCAGCACCTTCAGGCGTCCTCTGGCCTTGACCACTTCCAGTTTTCCTTCCGGATTGCGCAGGCAGACGCCTGCGGAGTCGTATCCCCTGTATTCCAGTCTGGCCAGACATTCCAGCAGAATGGGCGCAGCCTGTTTATTACCTGTATAACCTACAATTCCACACATAACTGGTTCCCCCTTTGTGAAAAGATTGTTCCATTGTACAGGACAGAACGCGTCAGGACGGTTTCGAGATGAAAAAAGCATCAACTGTTTTCTGAAAGAGTTTTCAGCTCCGCAGACTGCGCCAGACTGCCGGGGCATCCTGTGCTGAGATTCTGTCTGCTGTGACAGAATAAAGAAAAGAACTTTTCTCCTTTCATGAAAGGACTGCCTATGAATCATTTTTCTGAACTGAAACAGAACCTGCAGAATTCCCGGGCCAGCCGGATTCTGGTTTCCCTGGTCAGCCGGTATCTGAACCAGGGGGTGGGCATCAAAGCCGCCGCTCTGGCCTATCATCTGATTTTCTCCGTCTTCCCGCTGCTGATTCTGGTGGGAAACATTCTGGGTCTGATGGACTTCAACATTGACTCCCTGGGGCAGTCCCTGCAGGGCATTCTGCCGGCCAATGTCATCAGCCTGCTGGGCGGCTATCTGGAATACATCCACCAGACATCCAGCCGCACCATCCTGACATTCTCCATTGTCTTTTCCATCTATTTTCCGTACCGGGCCGTGCGGGACCTCATGGAAGATGTCCGGGATTCCTTTGGCCTGCATCCCCGGCAGAGCTTTTTCAAGGATCTGTTCTGGCAGCTGCTGTGCACCCTGCTCATTCCGGTGACCTTTTTCCTGACCTTTCTGCTGGTGGTCGCCGGACAGAACGTTATCTCCTTTCTGGTGAGTCTGCTGCCGGCAGGCACCATCCGCCTGTCTTCGCTGATGCTCACTACCTGGCAGTATCTTCGTTTTCTGCTGGCAGCCATGCTGCTGTCCTTTTCCCTGGGCATTCTGTACCGCAGTTCCCTGAACTGGAAACTGCGCTGGAAGGATGTGCTGCCCGGCATCACCTTCGCCGTGCTGTTCTGGCTGCTGGCCAGTTCCGTGTTCTCCTTTTACGTGGAAAACTTCGCCAGCTACTCTGTGATCTACGGCACCCTGGGAGGCTTCATGGTCATGCTGCTTTGGCTGTATCTCACGGGCGTGATCTTCATCATGGGCAGCGAACTCAACGCCGCCATGCTGGAAGGCAGTGCCAGAAAGACGGCGTCCCTGCAGGGCCTGCGAAAAAAGTCCATGCATCCGGCGCCGGACGAAGCCCCTGAAGCTGAACGGAAAGAAGCACACCAGAACGAACGCTGAAAACCCAAAACCCCCAGCCGGCTGCCTGGCAGCATGGCTGGGGGTTTTAAACAGAAAGATTCTGTTTGCTTCAGCTGTATAAATTGTTTTGCACCAGCGCCACTTTTTCTTTCGGCGCCAGCCGGGTCAGGGGCACAAACAGCGGGCAGGATGTTTTGTCCGCCTCCGGTCTGCGAATCTGAAGACCGTACCAGACCACATCGTGCCATTCGCCCTGCTTGCAGCCTGCCTGGGGCAGCTTGCCCAGCAGAACAAAGCCATGCCGCTGGTTGAGGGCAATACTGGAGGCGTTGCCCTGGGTGATGCAGCTGATGAGCCAGTGGATGTTCTGCCGGAAAGCGATGGCTTTCAGCCTGTCCAGCATTCTATCCGCCAGCCCGTAATGGGGGCCCTGGGCAAAATAAATGGTCAGCTCCGCCACAGTCTGGTAGGACTTTTTCTCCAGTGCCGGATGGGCATAGCCGTATCCGATGATTTCTCCTTCCGGATCCAGAGCCGTCAGCACCGGCCAGTCGTGAGACAGTCCCAGAAGAAAGGAAGAAAAGGTCTCCAGAGACTGGGGCTGCCAGTCCAGATTCCAGGCGCTGTGGTCTACGTACCAGCTGTAAATGGAATGCATGGCCGGAAGATCTTCCGGCTGCATCCACCGCAGAGAGCCTGTTCTTTTCTCTGCGGTCATTTCTCTGCACCCTGTTCGTTCACATGAGCTCCAGGCCGGCATCGGCTGTCAGGGACGCATCCCCTCTGCGGCCGTCTTCGAGAGCGATCTGCCCGGCCACCGCAATCATCGCCGCATTGTCGGTGCAGCAGGACATGGGGGGCACGTTGAAGGCGATGTCCGGATGGGCTGCCGCCAGTTCCTGCACTTTTTCACGAAGACGGGAGTTGGCTGAAACGCCGCCGCCCACAATGAAGCTGCGGATTTCCGGATGGTCTTCCAGGGCCAGGCGGACCTTGTCAAAAATCTCATTGAGGGCCGTCTCCTGGAAGGAGCAGGCCAGATCGGCCATATCCCATTCCTGATTCTGGCGTTCCATGCGTTTGACAAACTGCAGCACGCCGGATTTCAGGCCGGAAAAGGAAAAGTCATAGCGGCCTTCTGTCTTTGGCTTGGGCAGGGTGTAGACCGGTTTGCCTTCCCTGGCCAGCCTGTCGATTTTTGGCCCGCCGGGATAGCCCAGATTCAGCACCCGGGCCACCTTGTCATAGGCTTCCCCGATGGCATCGTCCTGGGTTTCCCCGATGACTTCAAAGGTGTGTTCATCGGGCATATAGACCAGTTCGGAGTTGCCGCCGCTGACAAGCAGAGCCAGCAATGGATACTGCAGGTCCGTCACCAGCATGTTGGCGTAAATGTGCCCGGCCAGGTGGTTTACCGGCACCAGAGGCTTGTGCCAGGCAAAGGCCAGGGTCTTTGCCGCCTGCACACCCACATGCAGGCAGCCAATCAGACCGGGGCCCTGGGTGATGGACACCGCATCGATGTCCTCCATGCTCACGCCGGCTTCCTGCAGGGCTTTTTCAATCACAATGGAAATGTTCTCCACATGGATGCGGCTGGCCACTTCCGGCACCACGCCGCCAAACTCCTTGTGCACGTCGATCTGGGAAGCGATGACGCTGGAGAGCACTTCTTTTTTATCTCTGACTATGGCAGCGGCGGTTTCATCGCAGCTGCTTTCGATTCCAAGAACTAGCATTCGCGTTTCCTTTCTCACAGTCCCTTGAGCATCATCAGGGCATCTTCCCCGTCGGGATAGTATTTCTTCGTTCTGTGGACTTCCACATACCCGTTCTTTTCATACAGGCGGATGGCCGGGACATTGGACGCCCGGACATCCAGGGACATAAGCTCGCATTCGTGCTGCTTTGCGTGTTCTTCCGCAAATTCCAGCAGGCGGCTGCCGTATCCCTTTTTCTGGTGATCCGGATCGATGCCGATGCGGGCAATCTGTCCGGATTCAAAAATTTCCCACAGCAGGCAATAGCCCACGGTGTTTCCTTCTTCATCGTTCATCAGCACCAGGAAGCAGTAGGGGTTTTTCTCCATCTGATCCTGCACGTCTTCCCTGGTCCAGCAGAAGCGGAAGCAGGCCTGTTCCAGTCTGGCCGCTTCATCCAGCTGAGCCGGAGTGGGTTCTCTGGTGATGACGGCTGTGCACTTATCCGACACGGTAGGCATCACTGTCCTTTAAGTAGACCGGCACCAAAGCGTGAATGTTTTCCACGGGCTCTGCCAGAGGGCGCAGCGCGCCAAAGTTGGCCAGGAAATCCACGGGAGCGGCTTCCTGCTCCACCAGGAAGGTGTCACCGGCAAGCACACCGGGATGTTCCTGCAGCCAGGCCGGCAGGTTTTCGGTTTCCACAATGCCCATCCAGGTGGTTTTTCCGTTTTCCACATGGGCGGTGTAGGCTCTTTTGCCCCTGGCATCGAGAATCACATTCACCGAGGGGGCTGTGCCTGCATACAGTTCCATGGTAGACACCACATACAGCGGCAGATGCAGGCTGGTGCACAGCACCTTGGCAATGGTCATGGCAATGCGGATGCCAGTATAGGAGCCCGGTCCCTGGGTAATCAGCACTTCATCGATGTCCTGATAGTCCAGACCGGTTTCTTTGAGCAGGGATTCGATGACCGGAAAGATCATCTCCGACTGCTTCTTAAATTCTGTTTCGGAAAAGCCCGCCAGCAGTTCGCCGTCCCGGTACAGACCGACGGTGAGCATTTTGTAGGCGGAATCCATGGCCAGGGTAATCATGCAGCGCTTCCTTCTTTCTTTTCGGGGGTCCCGTTCTGCAGAATCTGCAGACAGGCGTCCAGAATCCGGGTGCTGTTTTCACCCCGGGCTTCCAGGGAAACCAGACGGTTTTCGTCTTCTTCGTTTTCAATGGTGATCATCAGTACGTCATCGGGCAGAGCGTTCTGCAGAAAATCAGACCACTCCACCACCACAACGCCCTCATCCATGAGCTCGTCAAAGCCCAGGTCCTGGTCCAGGCCTTCCAGACGGTAGGCATCGATGTGATGCAGTTTGCGTCCGTCGGCCATGTTGTAGGATTTCATAATGGTAAAGGTGGGAGAATTGATGGTGCCCTTAACCCCCAGCGCCTTACCCAGGGCTTTGGTCCAGGTGGTTTTTCCGGCCCCCAGATCGCCCCGCAGGCAGAGGATGGCACAGGAACCGTCCAGGGCTTTGGCCATGGCCTGGGCAAATGCCCGGGTTTCTTCCAGAGAATGAATTTCCAGTTGGTTCATGGGACTGCTTCCTTTCTGTATATCCAATGACAGGCAACGGCAGAAAAACCAGAGCCTGTTTCTGACTGGTTTAAATGAAACTGCAGCGCATAGCGCAATACAGTCCGTCAGTATTGTACATTGTCCCGCAAAAACAAACCATCTGCCAGACACTGAGCCGTCTCAGCAGGCAGATGGTTTCGTTTTCTTACTTGTCTTCCTGAGAAGCCGCCGGTTTTTTCAGGCGGGGATCCCTGCGGATGGCTTCCTTGATCTGGGCGATCTGGTCCATGCGGCGCTGCACTTTGCTTTCAGATCCCTGGTCTGTGGGATGGTAGTAGCTGTGCCCCTTCAGTTTCGGAGGCAGGCATTCCATGTCCGTCATGTGCAGCGGATAGTCATGGGAGTATTCATAATTCTTATTGTAGCCCAGGTCTTCCATGAGTTTCGTGGGCGCATTGCAGATCTGCAGGGGCACCGGTTCTTCCATGGTGGCCACCGCATCATCCCGGGCGGCAAAATAAGCCGTTTCCAGGGCATTGCTTTTGGGTGCCAGCGCCAGATAGGTGATGGCGTGCGTCAGATGAACCGAACATTCCGGCATGCCGAGAAACTGACATGCCTGGTAGGCAGCCAATGCAGATTTCGAGCGCTCTTGAATCCGCCATGCCGACGTCTTCGCTGGCCATCCGGACAATACGGCGGGCGATATAGAGCGGATCCTCCCCGCCTTCGAGCATGCGGGCCAGCCAGTAAATGCAGGCATCCACATCGCTGTTGCGCATGGATTTATGAAGAGCGGAAATCATGTCAAAATGCCGGTCGCCCTTTTTGTCGTACAGCAGCGTGCGCTTGCCCAGCACCTGCAGCAGCGTCTGCTCATCCACGTGGACACCATCCAGATCATCCTCAGAACAGGAGACCACCATCTCCAGGGAATTCAGAGCCAGTCTGGCATCCCCGTGGGCAAAGGAAGCGATGGCTTCCAGATATTCCGGGGCAATATTTACCCGCATGCGGGCCAGCCCTCTTTCATCCTGCAGGGTTCTCTGCAGCAGTTCCAGAATGTCCTGCTCGTCCAGGGGCTTCAGCACAAAGGTGCGGCAGCGGGAAAGCAGCGCCGAATTGACTTCAAAAGACGGATTTTCCGTGGTGGCGCCAATGAGAATGATGCTTCCCTTTTCCACATAGGGCAGAAAGGCATCCTGCTGCGCCTTGTTGAAACGGTGGATTTCATCCACAAACAGAATGGTCTTCTGTCCCTGCTTCAGATGTTCTTCGGCTTCCGCCATGACCGCCCGGATTTCCTTAATGCCGGAAGTCACCGCTGAAAAATTCACAAAGCGGCTTTTTGTGGTGCGGGCGATGATGCTGGCGAGGGTGGTTTTGCCCACCCCCGGCGGGCCCCAGAAAATCATGGAGGGCACCAGGTCCTTCTCGATCATGTTCCAGAGCATGCCTCCCTTTTTCAGCAGATGCTTCTGCCCGGCATATTCTTCCAGAGTCTGGGGACGCATGCGCTCGGCCAGCGGCCGCAGCATCAGATCGTCCTGGCTGCGGGAGTCCGGCTCTCTGCCGGAAGGCTCTCTTTCTGTATTTTCAAATAAGCTTTGCTGGATCATGCATCCAGTATACCAAGCTGTCTGCTGAAAGATGCATAAAAAGTGCAGAGAAATTTGTCTGCACTCCTCCTTTGCTGGAAGTCAGCCCAGCAGCGGAAGGTGCACTGTTTCAGTCCTCTTTTGACTGGACATCCCCCTTTCTCTGCTCCTCAGAGTGAAAGCCGGTATACATACAAAAAGAGATGCCACACACGGCATCTCTTGATGATATATTCATAACTGCTGTCTGGCAGGTCAAATCCACCCGGGCACTTCAGGAACAGAGTTCAGTTTTCCTGTGGTTCCTTCGGGTCCGCAGACAGCAGATACTCCATCGCTCTGCGGTATTTTTCCAGGCGCCTGCAGTCATCCTCCCCCGGATGAGGGATCCGGTCCATGCGGGAATTGTGGGTCAGGTCTGCTGCCTTCACCGGTACCGCCTCAGGATTTTTCCGGACGCGTTCGAGATATTCCCAGTATGTTTCGCCTTCTTTATGGGTCAGGGTGAGCACAATGCCGATGACTTCCGGATCTACACCCGCTGAAGCCAGCTTCTGTGCATTCCAGTCTGTATCTTCCACCACATCATGAAGCAGAGCCGCCGCTTTCTGCTGCGGTTTTTCCAGCTGCGCCGCCACTGCCCGGGGATGCTCCACATAAGGGCTGCCGCCTTTGTCAAACTGGCATTCATGCGCCTGCGCCGCAATAGAGTCCGCAAGCCTGACCTGTTCATTCCAGTATTCTGTATTCCTGATCAATCTGTCTGCCTCCTTTTCTCTGCATCTTCTTTATACTTCGAAACGGATCTGGCTGCACCTGGTTCTGACGAATTCTGTTCTGAGGACGGCAGTTCATTCTGCTGCCTTTGGACCATACCTGAAATATGAACGCCCGGCACATAGCTGTGCCGGGCGGTTGTCTGAAAAATCTGTCTTTTCGAAAAGCTGTTATCCAATGACGCCAAACCAGAAGATCAGCAGCAGAGGAATGAACACCGCCAGAAAGACGATGAGGGCAAACCGGTTTCGCTTATGCTTATCTACCGGCACATTGCCCACGATTTTTCCTGTCTGTCCGTTGATGGCAATGAGCTTATCCTCCTTGCCGCCGGTGAAATCCATAAACAGAATGTAGGCCGGCAGCAGCACAAAGGCGTTTTTCAAAGTGTCGTGCTGGATGCTGCCGCTGCCCATGTTCACCGCTGTATAGCCCTGCACAGTGGAAGTCATGCTGGCATCGAAGGTATTGGTAGCCCGGGTTTTGGCGGGCACAGCACATTCGGTCTGGTTGATGTCATAGCGCTCTGCCAGAAAGCCCGGCAGGTAGCCATTGTTGAAGGGCACCATCCGGGAATAGTCATAGGGCTCGATGGAGTCCATGGCATTCCGAGGTGTCTTGGACGAAGCGATCACCGGAATTTTGCTGAATTCCATGCTGCCCGCCCGGTAAATCTGGAATACGTCATGTTCGGTGATGATCCAGTCCCGGGTTGTCCGGGTCCAGGTTTTCTCTCCGGTACCGGTGAGCTCTCCGGAGGTCACGAAATCGTACATCCAGAACGGCAGGTACACCGACTTGATGTGGTCAATGACATTAGACGTGGAGTACTCCGGCGGATAAAAGGGTTTGGTGCGGATGTAATTTTCATAAATCTGCTCAATCTGCTTTTTGTCCACCGCAAAGGGGATCACGTATTCCGGTGCAAAGCTGCCGGTCATCTGCTCCTGCAGAATCAGGGGCGTATCACAGAAGATGCAGTGGGTGGCAACGGTGTTTTTGTCCGTGACCACCTCGGCGCCGCAGTGCGGACAGGCATAGACTGCCAGATCCTGGGGAATGTCCGTGGATCCGTCGGTGCTTTTCACAAAGCCCTGGGCAGCGGCGCTGTCTTCCGGCTGGTTCTCTTCTGCAGAGCTGTCCCATGAGGGAATCTGCGGTTCCTGCTCATGACCGTGCTCATGATCATGACCAGGATGGTCTGCACCAGCGTGTTCATCGTATTCAGAAAGATCGTAGACGGCATCGCAGAACTTGCATTTCAGCTTGCCGGTACTGGGGTCGAAGGCCAGTTCGCCTCCGCAGTTTCTGCATTTGTACAGCATCAGAAATGACCTCCGCTTCCGGAATGGCCTCCGCCGCCTCCGGAAGAAATTCCGCCCCCGCCGCTGGAGTGATTTTCCTTGGGGCGGGGCACTCTGGTCTGATAGTGACGCATAAACACGTCTCGGGAAGACGTCAGGCTGAAGTTGCGCCCATATTCTTCCGCTGTCAGTTTTACATTCTTATCCTTGTGCTTATTGGATCTCGCCATGGTGGCAAACAGAGAGGCACACACCGCAATCACCAGTGCCAGACCGCCTGTCACAGCAGCCTGACCCGGATACAGCAGCGGCTTTTTCAGAAAGCCCAGAGGCGAGGAGGAAATTTCCAGTTTCTTTTCGGCTTCTTCCAGCACATGGATGGCTGCCATGCCGTATTCTCCATCAGAAAGATCGTCCTGGGCATCTTCCGCCATATCCTCGGTCACCGAGACAGGAAACTGATCCACAGCTCGTTGCCCATAGGCATCCACCCAGAAGGAACGGTCATTCATATGAATGCCAAACGCCAGATATCCCTGGGGAAAGGCCTCTTCTCCCACCTGGTGCAGCAGATCTCTGGCATAGTTGTCCGAATAGCCAAGCTGCGCAGAGGGATCCTCCATGGCATCCCAGGTCACCACAAAGGTGTCCAGACCATACTTCTCCCGGATCCGTGCAATGAGCTCCTGCATTTTCCGGATTTCATCGTCCGTAAACAGGCCGGCACCGTCGTCCACGCCATCCTGAAGGGATGCCGCACTGGCCTGCGGCAGCAGACTGTCCGCTGACAAATAGGCATCTGCCGGCGCCAAGGCACCAGCCTCCTTCTGTTCTGCTGCCAGAACAGGTTCACAGGCAGCCGTTTTCCAGACCTGGGTGCACAGCAGGCAGACTGCCAGAAACGCAGCCAGAACCAATACCGAACCAGCTGTAATTCTCTTCATTCTCATATCCTCACAGACCGCACTGTCTGCGGTCTCTTCCATGGAAACAGTATACAGAAAAAGGATTCTGCCTAAAGAGGTCAGAATCCTTTTAATCATACCTTTATAAATTATTAACCATTCGTCACGGAAACCATCCGTCAGTTCTTCTGTGCTGTCCGGATCCGGGTATATTTTGTAGCCCGTGCTTTCCCAGTCACACGAATCTGCCCCATTTCCATCAGACTTTTCAGCTGCCGGGAAATCTGGTCCCTGGACAGGCCTGTCAGTTCCTGCAGTTCCCTTCTGGAATACAGAACATTTAAACTCATCTGCTGCAGAATTTTTCTCTGCGCAAAATCTGCTCCCTGCATTCCATCTATCTGCTCATGCCGTAAAGCAGGAAGCGTCACCGTAACAGCACTGTCGCTGACATCATAATCCGGTTTCTGTTCAAATTCTCTGTAGGCTTCCGCAATCCGCGGAATGCCTGTTCCCAGCTGCTCCACGTAATTGAGGCGCAGAAGAACGTATCCTAAGCCAGGATTTCTCAGCGCAGACAGAGAATCGCTGAGATACTGTGCCGGTGTAATTCCAGGAGGGAGTCCTCCGGGGGAAATAATCTCAATTCTGTCTGGAAACATCCGCACCAGGATATGGGACAGCAGCAGCCAGTTCCGGTACATCAGGGCATTGACCAGGGCTTCCCGAAACGCCTCTTCCGGTATTCGTTCGACTTCAATACGTCTGGATCCACTGATCCGTTCTTCAACATACTCACTCTTAAAGATTTCCAGTGCCTTGGCATACTGCTCGAGCACAGACATCTGGTCCATCCGTTCACGTCGGCGGATCACACTGATGTTTTCTCCGAAAACAGCCACATCTATACCAGGCAGAGAATTCTCATCGGAAAGCAGTTCAGCAGCAGTGTTATATTTGTTGTCTTTCAGCAAGCCAAGACATTTTAATGTATCCGGGCCGATTTTCTCTATTTCCAGGGCTGACTGGGCTTCTGCTTCAAGCGCCGAAAAAGTCAGGTCCTGCCGCGAAGCAGGAAGGGAGTCAAAACTCAAATTTCTGCCTTCAAGAATCAGCTCCTGGAGTTCCAGCCTGTCCGTTTCGAACGTTGAAGAATTTCTTCTCCGATATGCTTTATTTTTGTACATGTAAGGGACAAATCTTCCCTTCTGCACATGCAGAGAAACGGTTTTTGCGGCTTCATCCATCTCAATGGAATATTCAGGCACCGGACTCAGATTATCATTGATACTGTTTGTCAGATTTACTGCAAACTGCAGCGGATTCTCAACACCAACAACATTCAGATCGTCATCCACACCAAATACTATGGTTCCATCCTGATAATTCGCAAATGCCGAAACAGTCTTTAAAAACGTCGATGTCATCTGTCTTTTGTATTCCAGAGCATCTGATTCAGGCAGCATTTCTTTTCCTCCTTTTCTCAGCCTGCCGTAAACCGGCAGATTCTTTTATCGGCTGATTTACGGCTGATACAGTTCCCTGAGACCGCTCACTGCCTGATTTTTAATGCAGCGGGCAAGGCTGGACCTGCTTGTTCATCTATTTTTCGGAGATACAAACCGGAACGAACCAGCCGTAAATCAGCAGATTCTTTTATCGGCGCATGCAGATACACTGATTTCCACTCCTCTTCCGCCTGGTTTTCTAGAATTTGTTACGTTTGGTGAGGCTCTTTCCATGTTATCCCTTCCCAGAGCCAGTATCTGCAGCTGAATCAGCTGGTTATCTGCTGCTGAACCAGCCGCAAATCAGCAGATTCTTTTATCGGCGTACGCAGATACGCTAGTTTCTGCTCCTCTTCCGCCTGGTATTCTAGAAAATGTTGTTTTTTGAGAGGCTCTTTTCATATCTGTGACTGCAGCATACTGAAAAAGGATTCCGTCTACAAAGACCAGAATCCTTTTTAGTCATCTCTTCATAAACAATCAATATCAAGATGTGATTTTTTTCTGGTGCTCACTGGGCGGAAGACCAGAGCTCTTCTATCAATAAATACATCGTGGTACAGGGTGTCATTTCACTTGGTTTTTGGATACCGTTTTTCAGATGATCAAGGTGCCGGGCTTTCGCTTTTTGGATCGCACGGGATTCACTTCCGGCTTCCCCAGTCAGAATCTTATAAAGGCTTTTGAGATTCTTTTCGCTTTTGTTGTAATCTTTTCCAGTTCGGCGCGTAAATTCTCTCCCAAACGAATGGCAGCACAACTGCGATGTATTATAATTCCCGTTTATATTCCAATAACACATGAACCAATATTCAAGACATGGACTGGACCAGGCCACATGGATCCTGTCGTGACTCTCCGTCGCTTTTACCAAGTCATCAAAACCACTGACCTCATCCTTATCAATGACAATCCAGCATTGTGTGTATTCTGGACTCAAGGACATTATACTTTTGCATTCGTCTATCATATGGCTGGGTTTTATATTCGTCCTGATCTCCAGCGAAATCTTTTTTTCGGTTTTTCTCTCAATTTCTTCCTTCAAAGACATAAAATATATCTTCTCTGTCACGGTTCCATCGGTTACGACGATATATTTAGTTCCGGATCTTAACGCCCTGCGCTGCGGTTTTCTTTTTCCTTCGTTCCGTCCTCTCTTTTCTTTCCCCATTTCACTGTCTCTCCACTTTGTCGTAATCTACGCATTCGAACAGACCAAATGAATCAAAAGATTTCAGATTTGGAAGAGCGCCATATTTGCCATTCAGATAGTTTTTAAGATAATTCTCATCTTTTCGAATTTTCTTTCCTTCACTATCTTCAAAATCAAACAGGGAGTATAAAGACGATACGCTCTCCTTGCTTTTTTCAGTAAACCAGATCTCATCCCGCCTGAGCAGGTAATCTTCAAGCTCCCACACATTGTGAGTAGTAAACACCAACTGCGCATGATTCAGATTGAGTCTCGGATCAATAAAAGTCTGGATAATCAGTCTCTCCAGCAAAGGATGCAGTCTGGAATTCAGTTCATCGAGAAACAATACACCACCATTTTCCAGAACTTCTTGCATGTATGGATATAACGAAAACATTTTTAGAGTGCCATCTGACTCCTGAGATAATCGAATCGATACCCTTGAGCCATCAGAAGCTTTATGAACCGACCTGATATCTAAGGAACTTTCGTCATTCGAGGGATCAGCAGAGGGCAGCTCTTCTACTTCAAAATCAACTATGGAATCATCGAATTTCGAAATAAAATTTACATATTCGTTTCTGACATATGGATCCTTTACAAATGCCGAAGGAATCATTCTGGAAGCGATAAAGTTAAAAGCGGGATCTCCATAATTCACCACAGTTGATTTCAGAAACCATTCTCTGACAACCGACAGAATTTCTATTTTCAATTTAGCTCCGAGGGTAATCAATAAACTCTCCGGGCTCAGCATGTCAGACAGTATTTTTTTATACATTTTCGGAATTCGGTTACCGCACTCCAGTCCAGTCTCTTTATCCCTGTAAAAGACCTCCTGGTATTCCTTAGCAGTTTTTGCCTTTACGAAAAGCCATTCTTCGATCACTTGCTCTTTATCGACGGAAAACCCGTAATCAAAAGTTCTGGCTTTTTTATCTTGATCGTCTATAAACCAAACCTCAAATTCCATCTTTTCATTATTAGATTTATTTTGATCTCCAAACGCGAAAGGGGTGAATCTGGGTTTAGAAAAAACATTTTCCATCGAATCGAAATTATCTCCATAAGAATCATCCCCATATGCAAAAGAATTGATTACATATTTTCTCATGTAACGGAATGCATCAATCACATTTGATTTTCCACTGGCATTTGCACCATAAATCGCGGCCACAGGAAGTATTTTTTCTTTTCCGATTTCCCGAATTTGATAATCATATTCACTGATCTTCGAAGCACGCAGATCTAAAACCACTTCGTCACGAAACGATTTGAAATTTGAAAATCTAAACTTTAGCAACATACTCTTATCTCCTACCTCTTACAATACAGGTTTCTCCGAAAACATACCACCAAATACGATTTTTTCTCACTAAATGATATATTTTTTCGATTTTAACACCAACTCTAAAGTAATTAAGAGACATCCTCATCTGCTGGACATCTGCTGCTAGACCAGCCGCAAATCAGCAGATTCTATTATCGGCGCACGCAGATTCGCTAAAAAACCCTGTCCAAAGGATGGACAGGGCATCTGTTCAGGCAGATTGAATGCAATGGAGTCTTATGTTGGTTTATGCCTTGCCGGATTCAGGCATATCCCATCCGAAATGATCGGTATGCAGCAGTTCATGGGCTGCATGGGAGTTGGGTTTGTTCAGGAACTCTCTGTAGAGTCTTGCCACGTCCGGGTTTTCATGGCTGTAACGGACTTCGCTGTTCTGGTCCAGGTCATACAGCAGGGAGGCTCTTTCCGCAGCCTTTTCCGCATCATCCATACGGATGGGCTGTCCGCCGCCGCCGGCACAGCCGCCGGGGCAGGCCATGATTTCCACGAAATCGTAGCTGGCCTTGCCGTTCAGAATAGCTTCGCACAGTGCTCTGGCATTGCCCAGACCGCTGGCAATGGCAACCCGTACAGGAGTGCCGGCCAGTTCAAAGGTGGATTCTCTCCAGGAACGGTCCTCCTCTTCTCTGGCTCTGACATCCGCAAAGGCGTCTGCTGAGGCATTTTCTCCGGTCACCAGGAAATGGGCGCTGCGCAGAGCCGCTTCCATAACACCTCCGGTGGCACCAAAGATCACGCCGGCACCGGTGTAATGGTTCATGAGATCGTCAAAGGGTTCTTCTTCCAGGCTGGTGATATCCACCTGATTCGCCTGCAGCATGCGCAGCACTTCTCTGGTGGTCAGGACAATGTCCACTTCCCGGATGCCGTCTCTGGTCACCATGGTGGGCAGAGCGCTTTCCGCTTTTTTGGCGGTGCAGGGCATGATGGAAATGCTGACGATTTCTTCCGGACGGCGGTCCACAGAACGGGCAAACCAGGTCTTGGTCAGAGCACCAAACATCTGCTGGGGGCTCTTGGCGGTGGACAGCTGGCCGGTGAGCTGAGGATACTGGCTCTTTAGGAACCGTACCCAGCCCGGGCAGCAGCTGGTGAACATGGGATACTCGCTCAGTTCCCCGTTCTGCAGCCGGTGCAGGAACTCGGTTCCCTCTTCCATGATGGTCAGGTCAGCGCTGTAGCTGGTGTCAAAGACATAGTCCGCTCCCAGCCGCTTCAGAGCAGCAGCGAGATGGTTAACGCTGATGTCTTTCGGATTCAGGCCCAGGGCTTCTGCCAGAGAGGAGCGCACCGCCGGGGCAATCTGGATTACAGTGAGCTTATCCGGATTTTCGATGGCTTCCATGACGCGGTCGGTATCATCTCTTTCATGCAGGGCACCCACCGGGCAGTGGGTGATGCACTGGCCGCACAGGGAGCAGTCAGCTTCTGAGATCAGACGGTTCTGAGAAGTATCAATGCGGGTTCTCGAGCCGGTGCCGGACAGATCCCAGATGTTCAGGGTCTGCATTTTGTCGCACACCTGGACGCAGCGCATGCACTTGATGCATTTGGCGGAATCCCGGATGAGTTCATGGTCCATGGGCCAGCGGCGCAGTCTGGCGGAGGGCAGGTCTCTTTCAAAGGCCGATTTGTTGATGTTCAGATCGGAAGCCAGTTTCTGCAGCTGGCAGTTTTTGTTGCGGATGCAGGAGGTGCAGTCGGCATCGTGCTGACAGAGCAGCAGCTCCAGGTTGGTTCTTCTGGCTTTTCTGGCTCTGGGGGAGTTGGTGAGCACGCTCATGCCTTCCTCCACCACGTTGTTGCAGGAGGGAACCAGCTTGTTTTCCCCTTCAATTTCCACACAGCACACTCTGCAGGCACCGATTTCGTTGAGATCTTTCAGATAACAGAGGCTGGGAATGTCAATATTGTTGGCTCTGGCCGCTTCGAGGATGGTGGTGCCTTCTTCCACGGTCACAGGAATGTGGTTGATTGTCAGGTTTACCATTTGTTTACACGTCCTCCTTTGAATACGCCAAAGCCGAAATGATCACAGCGCAGGCAGCGGGAGCACTCCTGGCTGGCTTCTTCGTCACTCATGCAGGTGCTCACCAGGTCAAAGTCGCCTTCAATATTGTCAATGTGGCGGCTGACGGTGTTCACACGGCCGCAGGCCGGTTCATTGGACAGACCCGGGTGGGGGATTTCCACATCCACTTCAATTTCATGGTCAAAGCCTAAGAAGCTGTCGATGTTGGCGGCTGCCACTTTGCCGGCAGCCACCGCCTTGATGACGGTGGACGGTCCGGAAACCGCATCCCCGCCGGCGAAGACGTTGCCGGAATTGGGAACATAGCTGGATTTTTCCGTCTGGATTCTGTCCCATTTCACCGGAATGCCGTTTTCTTCAAAGTATTTGGAACCGATCACCTGACCGATGGCCACAATGACCACATCGCAGGGAATGCGCACGGGATCCGCACTGGCCGCACGCACAGAAGGACGGCCGTCCCTGCCGATGCGGGAAATCACCTGGGGCTGCACCCACAGGGCAGCCACTTTGCCTTCTTCATCCTTTTCAATATGATGGGGCGCCATGAGCACCTGGATGTGGGCGCCTTCCGCCATAGCTTCTTCGATTTCCTCGGGCAGAGCGGTCATGTCATCAATGCGCCGGCGGTAAATGCAGGAGACACTCTCGGCTCCCAGACGCAGACTGGTGCGGGTGGCATCCATGGCCACGTTGCCGCCGCCGATGACGCACACTTTTTTGCCCCGCAGGTCCATGGGTGTTCCTTTGCCCGCATCCCGCAGCATTTCCACAGCAGAGACGCAGTTTTCTGCTTCTTCGCCTTCAATGCCGGTTTTCTTGTCTTCGTGGGCACCAATGGCCACATACACCGCATCGTAGTCTTTCTGCAGATCTTCAATGCGGATGTCTTCGCCGATTTTTACATGGGACACGGCTGTGACACCGGTGTTCAGAATGTAGTCGATGTCTCTGTCCAGCACTTCCTGGGGCAGTCTGTAATCGGGGATGCCATAGCGCAGCATGCCGCCGAGTTTTCTTCTCTGGTCATAGACAGTCACTTCATGGCCCATCAGGGACAGGTAATAGGCACAGGTCAGACCGCCGGGTCCGCCGCCCACGATGGCCACCCGTTTGCCTGTAGGCTCTGCTTTCTGCGGTGTTTCAATTTCGCCGGCGTTGTCCACAGCGTAGCGCTTGATGCCGCAGATGTTGATGCCATCATCCACAAAGTGGCGGCGGCAACGGGCTTCACAGGGATGCTCGCACACATAGGCACACACCGAGGGGAACGGATTGTCCTTGCGGATCAGCCGCACCGCATCTTCCGGACGGCCGTCCTTGACCAGGGCGATGTAGCCCGGGATATCCACATGGGCCGGGCAGACGGATACGCAGGGCACCGCATTGGCAATGGACGATTTGCAGCGTCCGTGCTTTACATGCTCTTCATAGTCATCCCGGAAGGCGCGCACGCCCTGCAGGATCATGCCGGCTGTTTCATAGCCGATGGCGCAGTCCGCCGTATCGGCGATGACCTGGGCTGTATTTTCAATCTGGTCAATGGTTTCCAGGGTTGCCTCGCCCTCCAGAACAGATTCAATCATTTTGCTGAGCTGTCTGAGCCCAACACGGCAGGGCACGCACTTTCCGCACGTCTGGGCATGGGCCAGCGTCAGAAAGTTCAGTGCCATATCCACCGGGCACAGGCCCGGGGCACTGGAACCGATACGCCGCTGGACGCTCGAATACAGAGATTCCAGGACGGTTTCCGCACGGTCAGGTGTTTCAATTTCCAGTCGGTTCATTCAAATACTCCTTCTTCTTCCTGGGCAGGATGAGCCGGTGCGTTCTGCAATCCCTTTCATCCTTCCCGCCGGAAATTGTACCACACTCCCTGAAAGCACTTTCCATTCTGTGAAAACCCACAGGGCAACTGTGCAGAATGCAATGGAAATTTCAGTTTTCCAGACAGCACAAAACCCGGCCCTGCAGCAGGACCGGGTCTGGCGTTATGGATTCTCTTTCTCTTTTTCTCAGATGGTGTTTCTCTGTTCCCGATTCTCTAATTTTCTCACGGCAGCGGTTCGGCTTCAAACACCGCCCTGCACGCCGATGCATGCCGGATCCAGGTCAGGCACAGCACTGCCATGCCAAGCAGTGCTCCGCACACCATGACCCATTCTGGCCGCAGCAGATCCCCGAGAACACCGAACACCAGAGTCAGCACGGAACTGATGCCGTAATAGAGCAGATTCTGGAAGCTGTTGATCCTGGCCCGCATGGCATCGGGCACATAGGTCTGGATGGCGGCTGTGCGCAGAGTATAGGTTGTGGCTCCCAGCAGGCCCACGCCAAACCGGTTGAGCAGCATCCAAGGATAGCTTATAAACAGCAGAATGGCATCCAGGCAGTTGTAGGTGATCATCACAAAAAGGCTGAAGCCGTACTTGCGGGAATTCTTCATAACCTTCACATACTGTCCTATGCTGCCTGCACACCTGCCCAGGCTTTCTGCCACCGCAAACGCAGAGAACAGCACGGGATTCAGGCCGGGAGTGGTGGAGAAAAAGGCCACCAGCACCGGATAACAGGCACTGCCAATGCCGTTGGTAAACGCTGAATAGGTAAAGAAGCTCAGCAGCCCCTTCTCCTGTCTCAGATACAGGAGCGCTTCCTGGAGGTCCTTCTTCCAGGAAGCCACATCAAAGCCTTCCGTGCGCCGTGGCAGGTCGGTGTCCGGCCGGATCCGGCTGTCCAGCCAGGAAGCAGCCAGGGACAGAACACCCTGCAGCAGAAGCAATGCAGGAATGCCCACCCAGCCCAGAATCAGGGCGGCCAGGGGCATCATGATGATGTTCAGAAAGGGATACACCATGCCCGCTGCCGCATAGCTTTTCTGCTGCATTCCCTTCGTCATAACCATGGGCAGGATGGAATCAAAAGCCAGTTCATCCACCCCTTCGGTGCAGGAAAGCACCAGAGAGTACAGCAGATAGGCCGGATAGGAAAAGGGCCGCACCAGCAGCCAGGTGCCCATGACCAGATACAGAATGCCGTTGAGGGCATCAGAGAGCACCAGGGCCTTTTTGCGGGGATACCGGTCCAGCAGTGGTCCGGCCGCCAGCGGCAGCAGAAAGGAAGGCACCAGCCGGGTCACCAGCACCAGGGCGGAGAGCAGCACCGATCCGGTTTCATAAAACACCAGAAAGGAGAGGCCGTAGCTGGCCGCAATGGCCCCGGCACTGCCGCATACGGTGGCACCGATGAGCAGGCTGAAATTCCGGTTCCACACCCGGGGCATCTGTTGGGAGGTGGAGGATCCGCCTTCAGAGGATTTTCGTTTCATGCATTTCATGTCTGCAGTGTACCGCTGCACCGATATTAAAAAAAGAGATTGTTATTGGGAAAAATCACACCTGTTTTGGGGGTTCAAGGGGCACAAACAGGGGCTTTCCCGGAAAATTTTCCAGAATCTGCGCCAGTCTGGCGTACTGTCTGGAAGCTTTGAGCACCTGCACCACCCAGGGCAGGTAAAACTGGGCATAGCCATGGTGCAGATCTTCGTTTTGGAGGGCATCAAAGAGTGTCATGAGCTTTTCGGCGTACTCTCTGTCGTGCAGCCAGTCCGGCCTTTCCAGCCGCAGCCGGAGGGTTTCTGTCATCAGCTGCCGCAGGGTGTCAGACCATCCGTCTGCCTCAGCCTGTACAGACCTCTCCAGAATCGCAGCCGCTCTGTCCGGCTGACCGGACTGTTCATAACAGACTGCCAGCTTCAGCAGCGGCATGAAGGACTCTTTTTGTTTCATGGCCTGAAAGCAGGCAGCCGCTTCCTCAAACTGGCCGCGCTCCAGCAGCAGTGCACCGGTGTTGTACTCCAGATCATTGAGCAGGCTTCCTTTGGCCTCCAGAGCGCCCAGAATTTTTCTCGCCCGTTCAAAATACGGCAGAGCCTGGCTGCTGCCCGGCAGATTGGAGCAGACCACCCCCTGGCAGTGGGAAATCACCGCCATCAGGTACACCTCTCCTGTGCGGGCGGCTTCGTCATACGCCTGCTGGGCCAGCTGCAGCACTTCTGTTTCCGGCCGGCCCTGGATGTACAGATTCCAGCTGCAGTGCATCTGCATCCAGGCTTCCGGCAGCAGTCTGGCTGCCTGCTCATAGTCCTGCCTGGCAAACGCCCGCATGGCCTGCAGCCGGTTTTCCATCCAGCCAGCGGCCTCTTCCAGGCCGTCTTTGGGCTTTTCCTGGCAGACCACGGCCCGCATCAGCAGAAGCAGCAGGCTTTCGCTCTGTCCTTCTTTTACTCTCTCCTCGTGCAGAGCCTCGATGTTTTCGGCTGCTTCTTCAGAGCGGCCGGCCTGCAGCAGTCCATACAGTGCTTCTTCCTGCGCTTTTTCTTCTTCAGAAAGCAGAGGCAGCACAAACCCCAGCCTGTCTGCCAGCAGTTCCAGCATTTCCAGGGAACCCACAGCAGCACCCGATTCGATTTTGGACAGGGTGGATACGGCACAGATGCCTCTGCACACCGATTCCTGGCTCCATTCTTTCTGCAGACGGTGCCGGCGGATCTGCACGCCGCACCAGCGCAGCGTCTGCTCATCCAGCAAGAGATTCTGCCCGTTTCTGATTTTGTTGTTTCTTTCCGGTGCTGCTGCCGTTCTGTTCATGGTCTCTCCTCCGTCCGCTCTGTCTTTCGTCTTTCTTCTTTCGTCTTCTGACATGGTATCTATTCCCCGCACAGCCGGCAATGTCCTCCTGCAGATGTCCCCTGCCAGACAGAATCACCTGTGCGGTTTGCCCCTCACGTCAAAAAAGCACCTGTCTGCTCAGACAGATGCTTTCTCCCTCACGAAAGAGGAAAGGTGAATTCCATGATGAATCAGAGTACCTGGTTCGATCAGTCGTTTTCTTTTTTACGGCGGGCCAGTTTCAGGAATCCGGCAGCAGCAGCCAGACCGGCTGCAGCCAGAGCGCCAAATCCGGAAGCCACAGCCGTCTTCACAGACTGTACAGTGCTCTTCTGCTCAGCAGCAGATCCTTTGTCCTTGCCCGTGTCAGCAGACGGTTTCTCTGCTGTTCCAGGAACGGCATCAGCCGGTTTCTGAGAAGGTTCTGTATCAGCCGGAGTCTCTGTTTTGCCAGGATTCTGGTTCAGCAGATTCTGCACAGCTTCGCTGCGGATTTCATCCAGCAGTGCCTGAGCGTCATCCTTTGTGGCAGCCGGGCTGCTCAGCAGGGCGAAGGCGCGGTTCTGCAGGTTCACCAGCAGAGCCGCCTCTTCTTCTGCCAGGTCATCCAGAGACAGAGCAGAAACCTGATCTGCGAAAGAAGCCAGTTCCTTCAGCATATCTTCGCTGGGTTTCAGGCGCAGGCTCAGCCAGGCATTGTTCAGGGAGGATGTCATGGCATCCACCTGTTCCTGGCTTTCGGGAGCGGCCAGCACGCCTCTTGCCTGGTTCAGAATCACCAGGAAGGCGTCTTTGGCTTCGTTATCGGCGTACTGGTTCAGATCTTCTTCGTCGATGACGGAAATCAGGTATGCCAGCAGGCTGGTATCGGCACTGGTGAAGTGCAGGCCGTCTTTGGCAGCCAGCAGTTCGGTGTACGCTTTTTCAATGCTTTCCTGCAGGGCAGTGTCTCTGCCTGCGGTTTCCTTAGCAGCAGCCAGGGCAGCCAGGTAAGCCCCATAGGCTTCATCCTGGATGACACCGGAGAGATCCATGGCTTCACACTGTGCAATCAGTTCATTGAGAGCGGTCTTGTCAGCCTTGAAGTCCAGCATCTGGATCATCCGGGTCAGCTGCAGCCAGGCATCGTTGATCTCTGTCTGGGTAGCCTCTTCATCGGCGTTGACAGCTTTTGCCTGATCCAGAGCTTCCTGGAAGCGGGCAGCTACGATTTCGTTGAGTCCCTCCAGCGCACCGGAAGCGGCTTTTTCTTCTGCGTAGTCAATGGCCATCTTCAGCAGCGTCTTATCGGCGCTGGTTTCGGTGTTTCCAAGGGCAGCCTGGGCAGCGCTCAGAGCTTCCGCAGCAGCCCTGCATTCTTCTGCACTGCCGGCGTTCATGGCTGCCTGGGCTTTGTTCCAGGAAGCAACGAAGGCATTCCATTTTTCTGCATCGGCAGAGGGCGTGCCGGCCATGACGGGAGCAGCCTTTTCAATGGCCGCTTTCAGTTCAGGTGCTTCTACCAGGTTCTCAATGGCCGCATCCAGTTCTTCCATCAGGGTGTTCCAGGCAATGGAGTTGGACACCGTGCAGTGTTCCACTTTCTGCAGGGCAGCCTTCAGGGCATTGCCAGTCAGGGTAGTAGCAGCGCTGAGGTCTTTGCCTTCTGCTTTTGCCAGGGCAGCCGCTTTAGCAGCAGCCAGTTCGTCTTCGCTCATCTCGGCTGCCGCAATGGAGAGTTCCAGTTCCTTGGCAGCGGCGAAGTTGGCGTTGTTCCAGGTGCTGACAGGTTTCAGGCGGATGCCCCAGGCGGTTCTGTTTTCGCCAAAGCGCACAGCCGCTTTGTCGGCACTGCCGAAGGTACCGGTGAGGGTTTCCTTCACGCTGCCGTCTTCATTGAGCAGTTCCAGGATGTAGTCCTTGATGGAACCGTTGGTGCTGGCACCCCGTCCGGTGTACCAGAAGGTATCAAAAGTTTCTTCTTTGCCGAAGTTCACCTGGATCCAGTGGTCTGCCAGGGCATGGCTGTCGCCTCCCTGGTAGTTGGTGTGCCACCAGGAACCCAGATTGCCATCCAGTGCAGCCATGGCGTTGGCGTCTCCGGACGTACTGTTCACTTCGGAGCAGGCTTCCGCACTCCAGCCGGAGCGGTCCAGCATGACGGTATCCCAGTCAGAGGTATCATTGCCTTTTACTTCGGCAATGCTCAGAGACCGGGAGCTGACTTTCGCCGGCATCAGGCTGCCTTCAAAGCCATCCTGAGACAGAGTCACAGAGGCAGCAGGCAGAGTCCAGGTTTCCAGACCAGCATCATAGGCGGTGCCGGCCAGTCTGCCGTCCACATACACTTTCAGCATGCCGTTGGCTTCCTTCATGGCCGCAATGCGGTGCACAGCGCCGTCATTGACCTGACCGGTAATGACATCTTCAGTGGTCTGCCACCGGTGTTCCTCGGTGCCGAAGGTACCGGATACTTTTTCCAGAACCTTTGTTTCCACCGCTTTTGAGGAAGCGGTGATGCCGTTGAGGGTAAAGTTCACAAAGCCTTCTTCATCGATGGCTACAGACAGGGCATCTCCATAGGAGAACAGATTTACACCGGTCTGATCTGTGGAAACAGCAGTTTCCACAGTGAAGGTATTGACGTGAGCCAGAGAGGCATTCACTTTTGTTTCCTGCAGATCTTCTGTAACCAGGGTCTGGTTCAGGGAATCATAGGAAACAGCAGCCTCTTCAGGCAGAGACAGGGCGGTGTTTACCAGCACACCGTTTCCGGCCAGAGCCACGGTGCAGCTGCCGTCATACGCTTCACCGGCTTCGTTTTTCACACTCCATCCCAAATCCAGAACAGCAGGCACAGCATGGTCGAAGGTGAGGATGACGCTTCGGTAGTCATCCTGCAGTTCAAAGCTGGCTTCGCCATCCAGAGCAGAGAAGCTGACGGGATCCACGCGTCTGTCAAAGCGCACTTTGACGCTCTTTTCTGACAGGGAATCCGCAGAGAGAATCTGCGGAGCTCCGAACTCTTCTGCAGTGAAGTGGAAGATTTTGGTTTCATGGGGTGCAATTTCCACATGGAAGGTATCACCGTAGGAGACGGTTTCATCCAGCAGGCCGGAAACGTAGGGTTCCACCTGCACGCCTTTCAGATTCTGAACCACAGGTTCAGCACCCACCTGAGCGTCGATGACCAGGTCATAGGAAGCAGCACTGTCCAGAGGGTTGGTGAAGGAGACGATGCCTTCGGTGCCGTTCCAGGCAGAGTAACCGTATACACCGTTGGGCGCCTTGGCGCCAAAGAGCTTGGCTTTCTTCAGGGTTTCATGATTTTCTTCGGCGAAATCCAGCACGTCAGCGGTGATCTCATATTTTTCCTCATTCATGATGGAGGGAGAGTAATACAGTTCCCAGAAGGCCGTGCCGCGCATGGCATTGGCCAGCATGTATTCGCGCCAGGTTTCATCGGCAGCGCTGGAGGTGTCAGACACGCCGTAGATGGGATCGTGGTCATACAGATGGTTCACAGGGAACTGCACGTTCTTTTCCTTCAGCAGGTTATAGTACACGTTGTCCCTGTAGTAGATCTTGCGTTCATGGCGTTCGCCGGTGCCGGTCTGACCGGTGTCACCGGATTCCTGCAGCCAGACGGTGTTGACCCACTGCAGCAGCCAGGGGGAGAGGTTCACGTAGCAGGTGGCGTTGATGAACAGATCCTGATCCAGGCTGGCCGCTTTTTCGCGGACATTTTCAAACAGATCGGTCCAGGCTTCCCACATGTCCGAGGTGTAGTACATGTTGTGGTAGCCGCCGGTCATATGATCGTGATCGGGGTTGGTGCACGGCCGGCCGGCAAAGCCGTCCCATTTCCAGTAGGAAGTGCCGTAGCGCTCTTCCCAGTCATTGGCCAGGGTTTCAAAGTTCTTAATGTATTTTCTCGAACCTGTACAGATGTTGCGGCCCAGGTAGCCGCCAGTCTGGGAAAAGCCGGTTCCCTTTTCTTCCATGAGCTGGGAGAAGCCGGAGAAGTAGTTGTAGCCGCCCTGGGGCCCAATCCAGATGCCGAAGGTGGACTGGAGCTTGGAGGCCAGCAGGGAGCTGGGATAAAAGTCATCTGGGAATTTGTCGTTGATTTCCCAGAAACCTGTTTTGTTGGGGACCGTGCCGCGGTCAGCACCAGGTGTTGCCACGTATTTGCCGTCATAGTAGGTATTCCAGCCGTCATCCACTACATAGGCATCGAGGGGTTCCACACCCTGGGCTGCCAGGTTCTTTTCCACTTCCGTGAAGGACTTTTCGATGGACGCATCGGTGATGGTCATCATGTTGTCGTACCAGGAGTTGTACTGCTTACGGAAGGAAGTGGGGGTGGAGATTTCTTCAATATAGTTGAAGAAGTCTGTCTGCACCTCGGCTTCGCTGGTGCCCCTTGCGGAGCCCACGACATTCTGCCAGGAGACAAACTTGCCGTCTGTGGTGAGCTGGTTGTCTTCAGCCATTTTTGTGAAGTTCTTGCCGGAGTAGTAGCGAACCTGCACTTTGTCTTCATTCATGCGGGTATCCACAGCGGGGAATTCAGAACCCATATAGAAGCCGCCGGCATAAACAGGCTGGCCGAGCATCAGTTCAAAGGCTGCGATGGTGGCGGAGGACATTCCAGCTTCATCGGGGTGGCCCCAGACGATGTCCAGGTCCGCTTCCCCGATGACAAAGGCATCCTGGTCAATGTAGTCGATGACCGCATTTTCCGGATCGTCTGTGGTGATTTCCAGGAAGCTGCGCATGTAGTCTTTGCCGTTTTCCAGCACAAAGACTTCATCGATGTTCCAGGTAATGCCATTCTGTGTCAGAGGTTCATAGGAGATGGTGAGTTTCTTGCCGTCTTCCACATCTTCACAGGAAGCCGTCTGAAAGATCAGGTCCGAAGACTGAATCTGAATTGCAGCTTCCATGCCTTCGTCTGTCCGGTAATCCGGGCCGGTGTAGGTATCGCTGTACAGGTTGATTTCTGCCATGGACATTTCCTGGGTGCTGCCCAGACCGTCGCTGAGCTGCACCAGACGGAAATAGCGGGCGGTGACAGCTTTGCGCAGGTTGACATAGACCGTATCGCCTACGTTGTACAGACTGCCTTCCTGATGCAGGTTCCAGGCTTCCCGGGGGATGTCACCGGTGCCGTTGAAGGTCCAGGTTTCGGCATCATCGGAGGTGTAAATCTGGTATTTGCCCGTGGTACCGTTGATGCCGTAGCGGCTGTCGGTGAAGCCGGGGCGCTTATCCAGAGACAGAGAAGAAACCGTCTGGGGTTCCTGCATGTCAATGGTGATGGCAATGGGATAGCCGGCATACTTGTACTGATCGGGATAGGTGTTTTTGTCACCGTCGATCATCTTTTCAAAGGAGCCAGCGTCAAAGGACTGGCCGGAACCATTGGTGATGGTGCCGGTCCAGCTGCTGCGGTCCAGAGCTTCTGTGGGAAGGACTTCTGCCAGTTCCTGGTTCAGGGGTTCTGCATAGAAATCCAGTTCCGCCATGGAGAATTCCTCGGCGGAACCCAGGGAAACAGAAGTCTGCACCAGGCGGAGATGTCTTGCACTGATGGCTTCCGGCAGGTTGATGCGGACCTGGTCACCGGTGTTGTACCGGCCGTTTTCCAGATGCAGATTCCAGTCTTCCTCCTGGATTTCACCTTCTGTGACCTTGTTCCAGTTTTCGCCGTCGTTACTGCTCCAGAGCTCATAGCCGCCGATGGTGCCGTTGATGCCCCAGCCGTCTTCTTCAAAGCCAGGGCGCTTGTTGATGCTCATGGCCGCGATGGTTTCCTCTTTGTCCAGGTCGATGTCCAGGGTAAAGGGATGGCCGGTGATCTGGTAGTGGTTAATATAGGTATCCAGATCCCCGTCAAAGAGGGTGTTCACTTCTTCCTCGGTAAAAGCCTGTCCGCTGCCGTTGGTCAGGCTGGCACTCCAGTCTGCAGAATCCAGGGGTTCGGGGTTGTTGTAAACAGGGTTGTTTTCAATGAGACCTTCGTCGTCGGCCGCAATCTGATTGACGGTATTGATGACAAAGTCTTCGGATCCTTCTGCAGGGACCAGAGACCGGCTGATTTTCTTGTTGAGAATTTCAGCGGTCTGAATGTGTCCGTCTTCGATGGCAAAGGTACGGGCAATGTTCGGGTTTTCCAGGGTGATGCTTTCTTCGGTGATGGAGCAGTCCACATCTGCAGAGGCAGCTGCAGCAGGGATCTGCACCGCAGAAAGCGTGCTGGACACCGCCATGACCCAGGCCATGGAGACGCACAGATTCTTTTTTGCGTTCATGTATTGATTTCCTTTCTTCTCTGATTCTTCTCTCTGAATTCGCTGGCAGAAACATAAAATGAAGTTTAAGCACTACTTCATGCCATTCCATTTCTTATAAGCGTTTTCACCATCTTTAGTATACATAATACCGAATACGCAGATTTGCCTGTTTTGGTATTCTGATTGCCCGTTCCGGTTGTTTTATCCAAACAGCGGGTGTAATCAGCCGTAAAAAAAACACCTTCCGGCACTACAGTTTTTTTGAAAACCGAGGAGGAAGATGCTCTTTTCACTGTGTTAAATGGTGATTTCCTCAAAGAAGGAAGCGGGGTGCTTGCACCAGGGGCAGATGAAGTCTGCCGGCAGATCGGGATGCTCGTATACATAGCCGCAGATGGTGCATCTCCAGGCCTTGCGGCCTTCGCTCTTCTCTTCCTGTTTGGGCTTAATGTGCTCAAAGTAGTAGGTGTAGCTCACAGACGGGGAGTCAGAAAGCTTGCCGGAGCCTGTTACAAAAGCCGTAAACAGCATGTGGCTGCCCACATCGATGGCCTGGTCCACTTCACAGGAAAGCCAGGCATTGGCGCCTTCTGTGACAATCCAGATGCCGTTGTCGGCCATCTCCTTATATTCATAATCTTTAAATTTGTCCACGTCCCGGCCGCACTGGAAACCGAAGCGGCGAAACAGGGAGAAAGGAGCCCGCTCATCGAGAATGGACAGGTTGAACTTTCCGGATTTTTCAATCAGGGATTCCGTGTAACTGTCCTTGGTCACACAGATGCTGATGACATCCGGGTTGTTCGAAGCCTGAATGGCGGTATTGATGATGCAGCCGCTGGCCCTGTCTCCGTCACCGGAGCTTAAGACATACAGCCCGTATACAAAATTGCGCATGACATTGAAGTCGCTCATATTCACCTCACTGACCTGAGAAAGGTCCTGTTTTCAACATCATAACAAAGGCTGAACGGCCCAATCTTTTGGCATGCCTGAAAGGAAAAAGCAAAAGCCCGGTGTCTGCAGGCCATGCTGGCCTGAAGTACCGGGCTGCTTTTTTAGAGAGCTGGCTGAGCAGGATCAGCAGGCCGCTGCAGCTTTCTTTCTGCCAGCAGGCAGCCGGCTGCCCACACAATCCAGAAGATCAGCTGGCTGCCCATAGGCAGAATGCCAGGCCAGGGCACAGACCAGAAGGAATGCGTCAGCACCAGCATGACTGCCCCGCTCCACACCAGGCAAAACGGCACAAAGCTCACCAGCCAGACATTGACTTTCCAGAACCGTCTGGTTTGCTCTGCCTTCTTTTGCCGGTTTTCTGTTTCCTCATTACCCAGACAGAAAACAGCCGTTCCCAGCACCGGCAGAATCAGCCCAGCGGCATAGCTTCTCCAGTCCTGCCATTCCATCCAGAACACCAGGCTCAGAATCATCCCGCAGGCATTGAGCACGGTGCCCATCACAGCCGCTTTTCGCGGTGTCAGCCAGGTTTCCTTTACGAAGACAGCTTCTGGTTCTTCTCCCTTAAGCAGACAGTCTGTGCTGACTTCAAAAATCTCGCTGAGTCTGACTACATTATTAAGATCCGGCTGACTGATGCCACTCTCCCACTTGGAAACTGACTGTCTGGAAATGCCCAGTCTGCCTGCCAGTTCCTCCTGAGACAGCCCCTTCTCTTTTCTCAGATTCTGTATGCGTTCTTTCAGTTCCATCTTTTTTCTCCTTTGCCAGATACTGTCTTCCTGTCGTGCCCTTATGTTGTCAGAGATCATCCAAAAACAGAAGAACCTGTCAGGTGCGAAGTGTCACCTGTCAGGTTCTCTTTCTGTCTGTCCGCAAAATACGGACAGCTGCATCATTCTGTCTTCAGACTGAACACATCCACACACTAAGGCCCCCTAAAACAGATACTGTCATCTCTCCTTCCAATTTGATATGTTTTACAATCTGTACATAAACAGATTCTATTCAGGGAGGAACCGCAATGAAACTGGAGATTTCACTGACTGAACAGGAAGCTGCACTGGTCCGGAGCCATGCCAGAGCCCATCGCATGAGCGTATCCGAAGCATTTGTCTCTGCCCTGCTGGAGAAGATCGAGGAAGAAGAAGACCGGAAAGCCGCCCAGGAGGCGCAGGAAGCCTGGAAGCAGGACAGCTGTCTTTCTTTCCCAATCGAGACACTGTGGCAGGAATTAGGCCTCTGATTCATCTGCATGAAAAAACAGCCGGTATCCGCGGGGATGCCGGCTGTTCTGATTCAGTCTGTTCAATATAACTCTGTCTGTTTACAGAAATGTCTGGATGGGTCATCCAGTCCTGTCTGCTTTCAGATTACGCAGCCAGTTTTTCAGGATCGTGATCTTTCATCCAGTCTCTGACGGAGTCCATGGTTTCGGACAGGCAGCCTGGTTCAAAGGGAACCTTCAGACCGGCCAGTTCCACAATTTTGCGGAAAGGCAGGGTGCCGCCGGCTTTGCAGATGGCTTTGTAGTCTTCGAATGCCTTGGGATCCTTGTCCTGCATTCTCTTCCAGAACTGCAGTGCGCACACCTGAGCCAGAGTGTAATCAATATAGTAGAAAGGATGCATGAAGATGTGCAGCTGACGCATCCACCAGCCGCCGCGTTCCAGAACGTCTACGCCTTCGTAGTCCTTGTGGGGCAGGTAGTCCTTTTCCAGTCTTCTCCAGGCAGCCATTCTGTCTTCGTGGGTCCATTCAGGGTGGGCATACACTTCATGCTGGAAGTGGTCCACGGTCACACCGTAGGGGATGAATTTTACAGCACCGCCCAGGTGAGAATAGTAGTACTTGTCAGTGTCTTCTTCAAAGAAGCTTCTCATCCAGGGCCATGTGAAGAATTCCATGGACATGGAGTCGATTTCGGCACTTTCCATGGTGGGCCAGATGCAGGCAGCGGGGAAAATATCCCGGGAGCTGTAGCTCTGGAAGCCATGGCCGGCTTCGTGGGTCAGCACTTCCGCATCGTGCTGGGTTTTGTTGAAGTTGGCAAAGATAAAGGGAGCTTTCTCATCGTTGAAGAAGGTGCAGTAGCCGCCGGCAGCCTTGCCGGGTTTGCTGTCGAGATCCAGCAGTTCATGATCCTTCATGAAGGCGAAGTATTCACCAGTTTCGGGATCCAGTTCGCTGTACATTCTGGCAGCAGCTTCCACCATTTCTTCTCTGGAGTGCTTGGGAGTGGGGTTGCCGTCTTCGAATTCCACTTTTTCATACCAAACAGGCAGGGAATCCAGGCCAAAGCGTTTCTTCTGGGAATCGTACAGTTCCTGGGTTACAGGCACTACGTCCTGCAGCACGTTCTTTCTGTACTGATCCACATCATCCTGGGTGTAGTCGAAGCGGTTCATGCGCACGTAGCCAAAGGGAATGTAGTTGTCGTATCCCATTTTCTTTGCCATGCGGGTTCTGACTTTCACCAGCTTGTCATAGATCTCGCCGATGGCTTTTTCATTTTCAGCAAACCAGCCCCAGTAGGCTTTGTGAGCTGCCTCACGGACTTTGGGATCCTTGTCGTTCATTTTTTCTTCCAGGGATGCCAGGGTCCAGGTTTTGCCGTCGAAGTCAATCTGGGCAGAAGCCACCAGTTTCTGGTAGTCGCTGCTCAGGGTGTTTTCTTCCTTCAGGTCTTCTACGATGTCATCGGAAATGGAACGGATGGAGAAATCCACAATATCGAACCAGGTTTCCGGCACATCTTTTCTCAGATCTTCCACATAGGGGCTTTTGAGAATGTCCTTGTATACTTCCGAAACTGCGTTGTTCAGCACAGGGGAAAACTGATCCAGGAATTCTGTTTCTTCGGTGTAGTATTTGTCCCTTGTGTCAATGGTGTGACGGACGCTGGCAATGGATTCCTGGCTGCTGAAGTGGCTCAGAGCCGCTTCCATGTCTTTGAAGGCAGCCAGAAAATCTTCGTAGCTTGCGGCGGTGTTCATGGCTTCTCTGTCTCTGGCCACCGTCTGCAGCAGGGCTTCCGTATCCGGTCTGGAATACGGGAATTCTGAAAACTTCATTTTATTCCTCCTAAATATTCTCTCAGCACATATTGTAAGCCATTTTCATTGATTTGAAACATATATTTCAGAAATCCCGGGCTTTCTCCTGTTTCTCACGGAAAAAGGACCGGAACCGATGGATGCGGTTCCGGTCCTTCAGACTTTCGTTCTGTCTGCCTCGAAGCCGGCTGTCTGGACCAGGAATAATCAATGATGGAAAAGGGGTCCGTTTCTGCCGGTGCCGGCTTCTTTCAGAATGGAAGTCCGTTTCAGGATTTCAGGGATTCCGGCAGGAAAAGGAACCGGGTGTTCCGGTCCGGCTCCTCTTTCTTTTCCTGTCCGGAGAGCTGTTTCAGTCTGTTTCTGCTTATTTCTGTTTGTTTCTGCGTCTTCTGTTCAGAGCCAGCAGTCCGGCCAGGAACGCTGTCATCAGTGCTGCCATACTGGTGAGCGCCGTATGCGCTGCTGTCTTCACAGAGCTGGCCAGACCAGCCGGTTTTTTGCTGGCTGCCTGGTCTTCTTATTTGTCTGCAGAAGGAGCCTGCAGACTGCTGTCGTCTTTTGCCGGATCTTTCTTGTCTTCTGAAGGAGTGCCGGCAGGCTCTTTTTTGTCTTCAGGATGTTCCAGACGGTTTTCGATGAAGGACTTCAGCTCTTCTGCCTTGTTCAGAGCTTCTTTTGCTGTATCGGCATCCAGATTTTCATCAGCCAGCAGAGTTTTCACTTCCCCGGCGAAGGCACGGAGGCCTTCTGCTTCCAAAGCACGGAAGAAGCTGTAATCCAGGGAATCTGTGAGAGTCACAAAATCCTGCAGAGCTTTCAGAGTCTCTTCATCCGGTTTTCTTCTCAGCTGCAGGTAAGCGTCACTGAGCTGCGCCAGAGCGCTGTCGATCTGCTCCTGGTTTTCCGGAGCTTCCAGAACTGCTTTTGCCTGGGCCAGAGCTTCTGTGAAGGCACCGGTGGTGCTTTCCACATACAGGCTCAGGTCTGTGTTTTCTACGCTGCTTACCAGCCAGGCCAGCATGCGGGTATCCAGATCTGTTTTCGGACTCAGGACATTCATGGCTTCCAGCAGTCTCTGGGCGGCCTCGGCAATGGAAGCATCCAGAGCGGTATCGGAGGCAGCCACGTCTTTGGCCTGTTCCAGAGCTGCCAGGAATTCATCCTTGGCTGCTCCGTCTTCATACAGATTCAGGTTCAGAGCTTCGGCTTCCTGGATCAGTTCTTCCAGGACAGATTTGTCTGCTGTGAAATCCAGCAGATGGATGGCATAGGAGAGTTCTCTCCAGGCCTGGTTCACTTCGTCCTTGCTGGCTTCCCGCTCGGCCAGAACGGCTTTGGCGGTGGCCAGCTTCTCTTCGAAGCAGTCTTTGGCAATGGTATTCAGGCCTTCCAGAATAATTCTGTCAATATTAAAATTGTTCGATTTCCGTCCCGCCGGAGGCTCTGGTTCGTTCAGATCCTCTGGCAGGCGCAAAAAAAGCTGCCTTTCCATCAGGAAAAGCAGCGTAAAGTCTTGTTACTGAAACAGCAGGACAATGAGCCAGATCAGCAGTCCGAAGAAAATCAGACAGCCGATGAGAACCGGACCAAAGACGGAGAAGGATGCGATGAGCAGGGCGGTGAAATCACCTTTTTCCAGCCTGGTATCCTTTCCTTCCTTCACCATTTTCTGTTTTCTGACCAGGTCCCAGGTCTCTTTCAGACGGCTCAAAGCTCACCTGCATAGTGACACTGTACAAAGTGTCTGGGCTTGGTTTCAATCACAGGCGGCTCCTCTGTACGGCACTTGTCTGTCGCAAAGGGGCAGCGGGGATTGAATTTGCATCCCTTGGGCAGGTTTACGTTGGAAGGAATTTCCCCTTCAATCAGCTTCATTTCACTGCGCTTGGTGGGGTCCGCAATGGGAATGGCGGCCATCAGAGCGCGGGTATACGGATGCTGGGGGTTGTTGAAAATCTCTTCCTTGTCGCCCAGTTCGACCATGCTTCCCAGATACATAACGCCCACACGGTCGGAAATGTGTTTAACAACGGACAGGTCATGCGAGATGAAGATGTAAGAGATGTTGTTTTCTTCCTGCATATCCATCATCAGGTTGAGAATCTGCGACTGAATGGATACGTCCAGTGCGGATACCGGTTCGTCACAGATGATGAAAGAAGGGTTCAGTGCCAGAGAACGGGCAATGCCGATACGCTGTCTCTGTCCGCCGGAAAACTGATGGGGAAAGCGGTAGCAGTAATAGGAGGCAGACCGCACTTGTCCATCAGATTTTTTACATATGCTTCCAGTTCCGGTCCGCGCTTGAACTTGCCATGGGCAAGCAGCGGTTCAGCCAGAATGTTGAAAACGTTCATACGGGGGTTCAGTGAGGAATAGGGATCCTGGAAAATGAACTGCATTTCCTCACGCAGCTTGCGCATTTCCTTGCGGCTTTTCTTGGCCACATCTTCGCCTTTGAACAGCACTTCACCGGAAGTGGGCTCATGCAGGCGCAGAATGGTCCGTCCCAGAGTGGACTTGCCGCATCCGGATTCACCGACCAGACCCAGGGTTTCGCCTTCATACAGGTCCAGAGAGATGTCGTCCACCGCTTTGACGCAGGGATCGGTTTCCTTGTTGCGGCCCTTTTTCAAAGGGAAATACTTTTTCAGATGTTTGACTTCAAGAATCTTTTCTGCCATATCTATTCCCCTTTCTCGTCTTCATACAGGAAGCAGGATACCTTGTGGCCGTTGCCCAGATCGGTCAGCTTTGGCTGGCCTTCCAGACACTTCTGCATGCAGTTTTTGCAGCGGTCGGCAAAGTAGCAGCCTTTCGGCAGATACAGAGGGTTGGGCACAGAACCGTCGATGACATTCAGACGGGTGCCTTCCTGAGCCAAAGAGGGCATGGAGCTCATCAGGCCGAGAGTGTAGGGATGCTTCGGATTTTTAAACAGGTCTGCACGTCGGCGCTTTCCACTACCTTGCCGGCATACATAACGTTGACCCAGTCAGCCACCTGCGCCACAACACCCAGGTCATGGGTAATCAGCATGATGGAGGTGCCGGTTTCTTCCTTCAGCTTGTTCATCAGCATCAGAATCTGCGCCTGGATGGTTACATCCAGCGCGGTGGTCGGTTCATCGGCAATCAGCAGTTTCGGGTTGCAGGACAGGGCCATGGCGATCATGACACGCTGGCACATACCGCCGGACAGCTCAAAGGGATAGGTCTTGATAACCTGTTCCGGTCTGGAAATGCCGACCTGTGCCAGCAGGCTGACGGCTCTGTCCAGAGCTTCCTTTTTGGAAACATTTTCGTGAATCAGGATGTTTTCCGCGATCTGGTCTCCCACGGTAATAACCGGGTTCAGGGAGGTCATGGGTTCCTGGAAAATCATGGAGATTTCATTGCCGCGGATTTTGCGGATCTGGTCATCACTGGCCTTGGACAGCTCAATGGGCTCTTCCAGGCCGGTATACAGGATCTTGCTTCCGGGCATGATTTCTCCGGGTTCCGCCACCAGTCCGAGAATGGACATCGCGGTTACGGATTTGCCGCAGCCGGATTCGCCCACGATGGCCAGAGTCTGGTTTTCATACATATGAAAGGGTTTCCGTCTACAGCACGGGAATCTCCTTTTTTTGTATGGAAATAAACTCTCAGATTGTCCACGTCGAGGATCTTTTTCTTGTTGTTTTCAGCCATAAAAAATCCTCCTTACTGCAGTTCCTTCGGGTCGAAGGCATCGCGCAGACCTTCACCAACCAGGTTGATGGAGACTACGGTTAAAAGACACATGACACCAGCCGGAATCCACTGCCACCAGTAGTTCTGGAAAACATAGGCGGTTCTTGCCAGGTTCATCAGGTTGCCCCAGCTGGGAGTTGGGGGCATAACGCCCATACCAAGATAGGAAAGACCGGCTTCAGTCAGAACGGCAGTGGCCATCTGCAGCGTGGCATTGACGATGACAAGAGAAATTACGTTTGGCATCAGGTGCTTGAAGATCTTGGAGAAATCAGAGAATCCAAGCGCTTCGCACGCCTGCATGAATTCCTGTTCACGCAGGGTCAGGATCTGACCGCGGACAAGACGGGCCAGTCCGGGCCACGACAGAGCACCGATCAGGAACGCGACGGTATACATTTTCAGGTTCTGCGGCACCCACAGCATGACGCTTGCTACGGCAATGATCATGGGAGTAAAGGGCAGAGAGTAGACGATTTCCGCAAAACGCATGAGCAGGTTGTCCACAATACCGCCATAGTAGCCGGCTACAGCCCCTACAGTGATGCCCAGAATAACGGTCAGCACTGCAGCAATGACGCCAACCATAATGGAGATGCGTCCTCCTAACAGCAGACGGAACAGACAGTCACGTCCCTGAGCGTCCGTGCCCAGCCAGTGGGCTGCACTGGGGCTGGCGTTCATCTGAGAGGTGTCATAGTCGAGTACATCGATGCCCATAATCATGGGACCAAAAATAACTAAGAGCGTAATAATAATGAAGATAATGAGTCCTGCCATAGCCACCCGGTTGGCTTTGAATTTGCGCCAGGCAATGGTCCATGGACCGACAGATTCGATTTTCTCTTCGGGAGAGGTGACAGGAGCAGTGAGTTTTTCTTCAGCAGCCATTTCGATACCCCTTTCTATCCATCCACCTTGACACGCGGGTCAACCAACGAGTAGCAGACATCCGAGAGCAGGTTTCCTAAAATCATCAGAATGGCCGAGAAGACCAGACAGGCATTGACCAGGGACGAGTCGCGCTGGTTGATGGCATCAATCAGAACTTTACCGATTCCGGGCCATACGAAGACGGACTCCAGAATCGTCGCGCCGGAGAACAGCGAAGGAATATACATTCCAAGCAGGGTAACCAGAGGAATCAGGGCATTTTTGAAGGCATGACGGTAAATAACCGTTTTTTCCTTCAGACCCTTGGCTCTGGCTGTTCGCACATAATCCTGGTTGATGACTTCAACCATGGAGTTGCGCACATACCTGGAGAAGGTCGCAAACGAGCTGAAGGCCAGAACGGTGGTGGGCAGAATCATATGGACAGCTACGTCCCCGATTTCCTGCCAGATGCTGGAGTAGCCAAAGCTTCCCAGCATGGTGTCACGCATTCCCGAAATGGGAATCCAGCTGACACGAAGACCGACAAAGAAGATCAGCAGCAGACCAAAAAAGAAGGTCGGCACTGAAATTCCCAGCAGTGAAAAGACAGTCCAGAAGTTGTCTTCGATACTTCCTTTCTTCACTGCCTGGCGTATTCCTATGGGAATCGCGAAGATGAGGGCGACAATGAGCGCCGCCGCATTTATGAGGAACGTATTCCAAACGTAGGATCCGATAATTTCTCCTACTGGCTTCTTTAAGGTAACGGATGTACCCAGGTCACCCTGTACGATGCGGCCCAGCCAGGCAACATACTGTTCAGGGATCGATTTGTCCAGACCCAGTTTCTCGCGGATTTCCTGACGGATTTCAGGAGTCGCTTTGGTTCCCGGTCCAAGGTAGGCGGCTACCTCGTCACCCGGCATGGCTTTTACTACGCCAAAAATAACCATTGAGATAATGAGCAGGACTGGAATTGATGCGACAATTCGTTTCAGGATGTACTTAAACACAATTTATTTCCCCTTTCCTGCTAGAAACTTCAACATTATACCATTCACCTGTAAATCCCGTTTGCACAAATGTAAACATTTCGAAGATTTTTCCAGAAATTGCCTTTCATTTTTGGGTCATCCCCATT
>JAAGKN010000715.1_pt1 | contig 98397 bp, 107 predicted proteins | sample 6206371 | NCBI WGS metagenome assembly JAAGKN01 (sample SAMN11533720, study PRJNA540317) | gut metagenome | isolation source: fecal pellets from male and female animal of same cohort | host: Peromyscus leucopus | place: USA:CA | collected 2017
TGTCTACTTTCATCTTACAACTTCACATAAAATTGTGTATCTTTATTTATTGGATAATTTAAATGACGATTTAAACTATCACATTAATATTATTAACCAAATAAAATTGTTTATACATTTTTTATAATAAATTTATTGTTTGCAATATCAATAACCAAAGAAGTATTTTCTTCAACGAGATTCTCTAAAATATAATTAGAAAGCAAGGTTTCAATATTTTTAGTAATATATCTTTTAACAGGACGAGCTCCAAATTCTTTATCAAATGATTCGTCAATAACTTTAATTTTAGCTTCATTAGTTAATGAAATATTTAAATGCATACTATTTAGATGATTATTTAAATCATTAATTAATCGATCAAGGATTTCATAAGCTACATCTTTAGTAATGGAGTTGAATGTTATTATTTCATCTATACGATTTATAAGTTCAGGACGGAATTTAGATTTTAAAATTCTTAATATGTCTTCTTCAGTAATAGATTCATCATTTAAAATAATTTCACTTCCTAGATTAGATGTCATGATAATAATAGTATTTTTGAAATCAATAGTACGACCTTGTGAATCAGTGATACGACCATCATCAAGAATTTGTAATAAGATGTTGAAGACATCAGGATGCGCTTTTTCAATTTCATCGAATAATACAATTGAATATGGATTACGTCTTACCGCTTCCGTTAATTCACCACCTGATTCATATCCTACATATCCAGGAGGTGCTCCTAAAAGACGCGATACGTTGAAGGCTTCCATATATTCAGAGCAGTCGATTCGAATCATATGACGTTCATCATCAAATAATTCATATGCAAGACTTTTGGCAATTTCGGTTTTACCGACACCAGTTGGGCCGAGAAAGATAAATGATCCGATTGGTCGATTAGGATCTTTAATTCCACTTCTTGCTCTAATTATGGCATCTCCAACTAGTTCAATGGCTTCATTTTGACCTTTAACACGCTTGCGTATATTATCTTTTAGAGAAAGTAATTTTTCTTTTTCACCGCCAACTAGTTTCGTTATTGGGACATTAGTCCAACGACTAACAATATTGGCAATATCTTCGGAGTCGACTGTATCCGATAAAACTTGATTATCCATACTTAATTTTAGTTGAGATAATTCCATCTCTAGTTTAGGTATTTCACCATGTTTTAAACGAGCAGCTGTCTCTAAGTCATAAGTGTCTTCAGCTGTTGATAACTTGAATTTTAATTCTTCTAGTTTTTCCTTTTTTGTATTAATTAAATCTTTAAGTTTTTTCTCTTCTTCCCATTTCTTTCTAAATGTATCACTTTGTTCTTTTAAAGAGGACATTTCTTCATCGATTTCTTGAACGCGATTTTTCGATAATTCATCTTTTTCCTTTTTTAAAGCTTCTCTTTCAATCTCTAGAGTCATGATAGTACGATTCAAATTATCAAGTTCAGTTGGAACAGAGTTCATTTGCATCTTGATAGTTGCACATGCTTCATCAACTAAATCAATAGCTTTATCTGGTAAAAAACGATCAGTGATATATCGATCGGATAAATTAACTGCAGAAACTAAAGCGGCATCTTTAATATTAACACCGTGAAATACTTCGAATCGTTCTTTTAATCCTCTTAGGATTGTTAACGTGTCTACAACGGTTGGCTCAGAAACCATAATCTTTTGAAGTCTTCTTTCTAGGGCTCCATCACGTTCAATGAATTCACGATATTCATTTAAAGTAGTTGCACCAATTAGACGTATTTCACCACGTGCAAGCATAGGTTTTAACATGTTACCAACATTCATAGCATTATTAGACCCTGCTCCAACAATCATGTGAATCTCATCAATAAACATGATGATATCCCCTTCCGATTTTTCAATCTCTTTTAAGACAGCTTTAAATCTTTCTTCAAATTCACCTTGATATTTAGCACCTGCAACTAGGGCTGATAAATCTAGTTCCCATACTCTTTTATCCTTCAATGTATCAGGTATATCACCTTTTATAATACGCGATGCTAATCCTTCGACGATAGCTGTTTTACCAACACCTGGTTCACCAATTAAACAAGGATTATTCTTGGTTTTACGAGATAAGATACGTATTAAGTTACGAATCTCTTCATCACGACCGATTACAGGATCTATTTTATTATTTTTAACTGCATCAGTTATATCACGTCCATATTTTTCTAAGACATTCTTTTCTTCCTCTTGATTTGGATACATAATTTACACCTCCAATTTAAAACTAGTGAACTTCACTAGTCGATATTTATTACTTTTTTAGTAGTTTCTTTTTCTTGATTTGGAACAGTTATAGTTAATATTCCATCTTTAAATGAAGCATTAATATTAGCATCATCGACTTCACCAACATAGAATCTACGAGAACAACTAGTATATCCATGTCTTTCACGACGAACATATTTCCTATCTTCTTCTTTTTCTTCGATTTTCTTTTCATAAGAAATAGTAAAATAACCTTTTTCCAGATCAAGATTAATCTCTTCCTTTTTTACTCCAGGCATATCCATTTCTATAACATAGTTATTATCCTTTTCATAAATATCACATTTCATTATTTTATCCATTTTTACAGGTTTATCTAATTCATTCCAGAAATCATCTGTAAATATTCTACTTGGTAACATTATTACCGCTTCCTTTCATTTACAATTTAATAATAGCACTTAAATTAGCACTTGTCAATATAGAGTGCTAATCATATTAATATTTTATTTAATTTATAAAAAAATATAACAAAAAAGTCACATGATTTATACAATATTTACCCAAAATAAAAATAATTGCATAAACAATTATTTTTTATGATATACTATTATTAGTGAGAAGCAGATTATTCTTTGGGTATGATGCTTACCACATTTTTGTTTTTGTGCATCTTTATTCAGAGAAATAAAGATGCTTTTTTTATTAATAGAATACTATTAAATAAAAAATTATGATAACTAATATTAAGATTATTATATCTTTGATATTACATTTAATCATACTACCACTTCCTATTACTTCCAAAACCCCCTGAATTTTCACCCAAAGTATTAGAAGTGGTAAGCACCTTTTTCTGCTTCTCGAGGATGTATCCTTAACATATATTTTGAAGTATGTTTGTCGACTCATGTCGAAGGTATTAAAAATTTTAATAGAAATGAAAAAAAAGAGCTTTTTAGCTCCTTATAGTAATATTGCTGATAAAACATCATTATTTTTTTCTTCTTGAAGTTTTTTTAGTTCAAGATATCTTTGAACTATTGGATTTTGTTCAAGTTCGAATATTTGATCATCTAAACTTTTTTCTTCATCACTAAAAAATGCTTGTTCATTTTGACTTTGTTCAACTTGGTCTAGTTCATTTAACATACTTTCTGTATCTTTTTTAAAGTCATCGATAAACATAGCGGCATTAGCTGAGACGATTTCATTAATCTCATTTATAGCATCGCGACATTCTTTACCTAAGAAGGGATCTTCACATAAGTGATTATAGACACCTGGATAGTTTTGATACAACATATTAATGAAATCTTTTCTTCCTTGTTTATCTTCAATCTTTTTTTCATTAATAGTGAACTCATAACCATCAAAACCATATTCAATTTTAATACGTTCATTAGTTTCTTTATTTATAATTCTTGTCGTTAAGTTATCACTTATGATACTTATATTTCTTGTAAAGTCAGCAATTGAATATTCCCCAATGTTATTAGATAACATGGTAAATTGATTATCAATAGTGCGTCTATCTCCGTCAAACTCGTGGTAGTTATTATCTTGATCAACAATATACATTGTGTCATTTTCTTTTACTACTCTTAAACCGGCCATTTCAATAATTGGTGCATATTCACTTTCTAGAGAACTATTTTTTTCTTGACTACGGAATTCATGAATTTGATTTTTGTAATTAGTACTTAAGGAATTAAGTTCTTTTTTTGTTTCCGTATTCATGAATTCAGCTAATTTATTTACTTCACTAGTTAAATAGTTTCTTAAATCATGTTCTAAATCAAAATATAAATTTTCAATTTGACTATGACTAAAAAAGGGAGTTTGATATGAATAGCAAACATAACTTCTTAATGAAGCTAAACATTCACTTATATTAGTATTAAGATTATTAAGTGAATTTGCCATAGTTATTTCGGAGACAGATTGGTCAATAGATGCGTTAATTCTACTCTCTTCTATTGATTCTTCAAGATCACGAGATATTGAGTATATTAAATTATATAATGCTCCATCAATTTCGCCAATATATTTTTGAGAATTATTCATAATGGGATTTATAAAATTATCATCTAAATAGCTTTCAATTCTTTTAAGATCGATATCACGAAAATAATCCTTTATTTTATCGTATACCGTCATTTTTATTTTATTACAAATTGATGAAGTATAGTTTTTATAGTTTTCTTCAATTTTTGAAACACGTTTATCTTTTTCTGTTTGGAAATAGTATTTTACGTCTTCTAAGTTCATGAGTATCACTCTCCAATATAATTATAAAGGACTTTACACTTTAAAAGAACAATTATTCAATTAATTTACTTAGTTAAGCATTAATTTTACAGTTCCACCCTCTTTAACATAGGCAAATTCTTCTGGAGACTGATAGATTACGTTATCGCCTGTACCAGAGTATTCCACACTAAAATGCTCAGATAAGGCTTTTCTGGCACTAACCTTATCCATTCCAGTTACATTAGGTACTTGATAGTATTTGGTATCCCATAATTCATATTCACGAGTAATTTCAGAAGTAGATTTTTTAATATCCATAACGTCAGTTATCCCTTCTAAAACGGTTTTAGCAATGGGAGCAGCAACAGTTCCTCCATATTGAACAACCCCTTTAGGATTATCAATCGCGACATAAACAACAACTTCTGGATGATCTGCGGGCATAAAACCAATAAACGATAAAATATAGTTTCCATCCATGTAAGCCCCATTTGCTACCTTTTGAGCAGTACCAGTTTTTCCCCCGACACTATAGCCATTTATGTAAGCATTTCGTCCTGTCCCTTGGGCAACTACAGATTCTAGAGCAAGACGGACAAGCTTACTACTTTCTTCGCTTATTACTTTTCTTTTTAAAACAGGTTCAATAGATTTTAGGACTTCATATGTTTCAGGATTTGAAATTGATTTTAAAAGATATGGTGTATAAAGAGAACCACCATTAATAGCAGCTGATACTCCCATTACTTGTTGAATAGGTGTTACTGATACTCCTTGTCCAAAAGCAGTTGTCGCTGTTTCAACAGGTCCCATGTTTTCAACTTTAAAAAGAATACCATTTTCTTCTCCTGATAAATCAATACCCGTTTTTTCGCCAAAACCAAACTTTTTTACATAATCCATTAGAGTGAATTTTCCAAGCCTTTGCCCTAAAATAACAAAACCAGGGTTACAGGAATTTTTTACGACATCTAAGAATGTTTGGGCTCCATGTCCTCCGGCTTTCCAACATTTTATCCGTGAACCTTCAACATTAATTGATCCAGAATCATAGTAATTGTCTTCAAATAAATTAACCTTTTTTTCTTCGATTGCCGCCGATAATGAGATAACTTTGAAGGTACTTCCTGGCTCATATGTATTAAAAATTGGTAAATTACGGTTGATCGTTTCAATCGAATAATTAGAATAGTTATTAGGATCAAAGTTGGGTCGACTTGACATACCAAGAATTTCTCCTGTATTAGGATTAGCAACAACTATTAGAGCTTGTTCGGGGTTATACTTAGTTATAGCGTTATCTAGTTCTCTTTCAATTATTTCTTGAATACGAATATCGATAGTTAAATTAAGAGTAAGTCCTTCTTGAGGAGAGGTATAAGATGATGGTTTGTTAATGCGTTTCCCCTTTCCATCAGAATAATACTTAATCATTCCATCTTCTCCAGTTAAGTATTCATTATAGTAGCTTTCAAGTCCGGATAGACCTTGATTATCTATACCTACATAGCCTAAAACATGTGATAACATTGTTCCATATGGATAATATCGCTTAGCTTCTTTAAGTAAGTAGACACCATCATAATTTAAATTGTTTATTTCATCAGCTATTTCATAACTTAATCTTCGTCCTTCAGGATGAATTCGCTCAATACTAGTTTTTTTATTCAAATGAGCTAGCATATCATCATAATTAACGTTTAAAATTTTCGATAAAGATGTTGCAACTGCTTCTTTGTCCGTTATTTGATTTGGTACAACAACTAATGAAGTTGTCGTAATGTTATCAGCTAAAATGACTCCATTTCGATCAGTTATTTTTCCTCGGTTAGCCGTGATTGGTAAATTCCTGCTCCATAAATCATTAGCTAAATCATTTAACTTGTTATACTCAATTACCTGAATATAAAAAATTTTAAATATTATCAATAAGAACAATAATAGTACCACTATAAAAACAATTAATACACGATTTTTAAAATTATCTTGAAACATATTATCCTCCAATAAATAATATGCTAAAAATTAAAAAAATACGTAAGAATTACTCTTAACGCATTTTTCTAATTAAACTTTCTAAATCAAATTCATCTTCTATTTTTAATTTTTTTATCATAGTCAAAGTATCTCGATATATATTATCACCAACAATTCCCATATTGATTGGGTCTGATATAATTAAATCATTTTGAAGATAATTGATATTTTGTTTTTCTAAGAATGATTTTAGACCATCTTCTTGTAAACTCTTGCCATAGTTATCACCCCAAGCACGATTTTCTACATCAGAACTTTCTAATACTCTAAAGAGAATTCTTCTTAAAAATTCTTTAGCACGTATAGGATAATAACATTTTTGCATATTTAGGAACAAATCTGATGGTTGTTTTAAATTAACTGTTATATAAATCATTTCATCTTCATTTTTAGATACTTGAAAGGCATTAAAATTAACAATGTAACCTTTTTCTTCTAAGGCTTGAACAATAAATAATGTTGCTAAACCACGATTAATTATTTGATCATCTTTTGTTATTGCAGGATAACTAAGTGAAAAGTGAATGTTTACAGCACGAGCTTCGACATCAACTTGACTTGATAACATACAGTCGTGAACACCAGCAGCAACTAGTGACGCTAATGGAACACCACCGTGAATTGACCTTACAACTCGATAAGTATTATTCTCTTCAATACCAATCTTCTTTAAATCACTACTAGTAGTTAAGAAATTGTCTAGTCCAAAATTATATCCATCAATGAGGTAATCAATAGCCTGATCAAGAGGAACTCCATAGAATTCTTTTGGATTTAAGGAAGCAGGACGACTAAATATACTCGTATTTCTTCTAGGATCACTTTTTAAATATTCATAAAGATCCGTTATATTGAAAAAATGAATATTATAAATTCTACTATTTCTAGTCTCTTTAACTTCTTTTCGCATTTCTTGACATTGCAGTTACACGTTCATCAAAAATTCTTTGTAACTTTTTACCTTCATCTGTTTGCATTTTACCATAATTAGCCATCTTTTGTTTTATTTGTGTAAGATAATCAATATCTTTATTTTCAATGATTTGGTATTCAATTAACTTCTCATCGCTAAATGCTCCATCCTCTTTATAATCACGAATAGCTTCAGCATCTCTTGTAGTGAATGTTCCAATAGAATTTGGTTCTGATGAATTTCCTGTTAATGGTGTGTCTTCAATAGCTTTTCTAAAAGCAACAGCAAATTCAAACCATCCTGGATAATCTTTTAAGATTCTCTCTTCAATACGGTTATCATAACCAATTGCAATTGGTGTAATTCTTTGCATAACTGATTCATCCATTTTTTGTCTAGTATTATGGGCAATAGTTTTACCTGTTCCCTTAGTATTACCAGCCGAAATAATTCTAAAGTTTGGATGTCTTAGTGTTTTAGTACCATTTGGGAAGGAATAAGATAAGTTTCCACTTCTTTTTAGGAATGGATTTAAAACAGTTGTAGCATTGGAATTAGAATTATCTATTTCGTCAAAGAAGAAAAGTTTTCCCCAACGATATGCACGATAGAAATTAGTTTTAACATAATCACCATTACCAGCATTAGTATAGCCAATTATATCTTGCTCATATTGGATATAACCATTAGTTATAACTGGAAGCTCTAATAATTTAGCTAATTGTTCTTCAACCATATAAGTTTTACCACATCCAGATGGACCATACATATATGGACAGTCATTTTCAACGATCATTGTTAAGACATCATCAAATTTTTCGTGGAATAATTCTCCCTTATCTTCCATCTTACCTTTACGTTCTAATAATTTTTTCATACGCTCATGGTATTTTTTAGTCTTATCAAAATAGTAATTAACAGTATAGTCAACTGGTTCTTCTACTTCCGTAGTTGGAACAATAATAGTTTTATTAGGAACGACTATTTTTTCTGTAGCTTCAGTTGGTTGAACTGCTACAGGCGTAATGATTGGTTCTTTATCCATCTTAGCGGCTAGATCTTCTACTAAAGCTACTCTTTTAATGAAAGTTTGATTATTAGCAGCTTCTTGAATTATTTTATTAATACCTTCATTTGTTGCTACATAATCTCTTATATTTCCAATGGAATCATTAGAAGCTTTCTTAATTCTTGTAACTTCAACACCTACTTCAGCACTTACTCTTTCGGAAATACTTAATAACTCATTTTTTTTCTTTTCAAAGTAATCTTCTATTTCGGCAATTAGTCGATCTTTTTCTTCATAAACACTAGATTTTTGTTTTCTTAATAATTCTAAATATGATGATTCAAACTCAGAAATTATTTTACGAGCTGCTTCGTTTAAAGAACGTATTTCTGATATTCTAGTATTCTTAAGTTGTTCACTAGTATCTTCTATAGAAGAGGATAATTTTTGTCTTTCAGACTTAGCGATATTAAGTAAAGTATCTAAACGTTCACGAAGTACGCCCATTGATTCAATTTTACGATCAAATTCTCTAATAACTGATTCATCTATATCATATACTCCGTTAGCTTTACGATCATCAATAATTTTTAATTCAATTTCCTTATTGATTTGTTCCTCATCACCGTATTTTAATACATCTATACTAATTTTATTTTTAATTAAATTAATAAATGATGTGAATAAAGAACGATCATCAACATAATGCTCTCTTGCTTTAACTAAATATTCAGTTACTAAATCAATGTTTTCCATTTTAACTTCACTAGGATCTTTAAAACGATCTTCTTGATTTAAATAAAGATAAGTTTCATATATTAATGATTTATCAGAGAATGCATGATTTAACTTCTCTAAACTTTCTTCACTAATTAATTTATTATTATCTAAATAAATGTTTACGATGTTAAAGAATATATTTAAATTATCGCTAGAAGTTACTATAATAGGATAAATCTTTTTAATCGCAAAATCTAATCTTTGCATATAAGTGTATGAGTCAACTTTAGGATTATTAGCAAGTCTAACAAGAAGATCGCAAAAAACGTCTTCATCATTAACTAAGGCATAATACTCTTTAAGACTAGAAAGGTCTAATCCATACATTGTTTTTTCATTTATGTTTTTAATTGTTGTTTCTAATTTTGATTGTTTTCTTAAGGCCATTATTGTTCCTCCTTTAAGCTTAATACTTTCTTCTTTATGTCATATAAAGAATGTGGTTGTTCATCAATTTTAATTGCAGATTCAGTAGTAAATGGTTTAGTAAAGTCAATATCTTCCGTTTTATATACTTCATAATCATATTTTTTACCAAAATCATTACGAGAAACTTTCTCAATTAAGATATGTGGTTCATTAACTATTAATAATTTAGTTAAAATTATTTCATACTCGGTATATTCAAGTTCGACATTTAAAGTATTATTGTATTTCGCAATACCATTTTTTACTTTATATTTTAAAACCACACGATCATCTTTTATATAAAGTTGAATACCATGATCTTCCACTAAAACATTGCTTTCCTCTTCTAAAAGATTACTTTCCATTCCAGAAATATAATTGTAATCACCAGTCTTGATAAATTCTTGATTCCAATCAATACCAAATAGCTTTAGATAAAAAGCAATTAATTCTTGATCTTCACTAATCATTGTTTCGCCTACTTCAGCATAAAATAAGGTTTTATCATCATCTTCTATTTTTCTTTCAATTTCATTATTAACTACATCATAATGGCAATAACCTCTTATATTTTGATTATTAGATTGCCATGTTGCTTCAACATAGTTTAAATTATTTTTTAGAGTTCCTGTTACCCCTAAATTTAATCCATCAACTGATCCAATACGGAAATCAATTGTTTCATTAGCATTAAAGGAAATAATAATTGGGAAACTTTTTTTAACACTTCCAAGAGAATAGCAAACGACATACTTATTATTATATCCATCAATTTTATCAATTTTAACAGCTTCATAATGTTTTAAAGTTTTTAAAATATCAGTTAAGAATTGATTTAAGTATGGTTCAAAGAATACTAAACGATCTTTTTTAGAATCGAAAAGCGCAATTCCTTCACTATTGAATTCGTGTTTTTCTTCAATATTTTGAATAATACTCTTATCGGTAAAAAGTTTCTTGGTTAAATCGCCTAAAAGGACAATATTTCTATTATCCTTTTCTTGGTTGTAGCGACTTAGAACTCTTTTGACTAGAGAAGAAAAATGAGGATCTTTAAAATCTAGATAGATATAATCATTATTGTTGTTATAAACAACTTTTAATGCTAAATACTTATTTTCTTCTTTAGTAAATATACTATCAGTGCTATATAAATATATTAAATTAATATTTTTTAGTTCTGATATTCTAACGTCTAATAAATCCATTGTTATCTTTTTCTTCTAAAAGGTGATGGTTTATAGCTATTTGAATTTTCTTCAATGGCTTGAATAGCTCCTGAAGCTTCTTCAATTAAAGAAATAATTTCTCTTTGACTTTGTTCTAATTCGGCATTAATTTTCTTTAAAGCTTCATTATCTTTTTTACTCTTATCAACTAATTGTTTCTTACCATTAATTAAAATACCATTGGCACGACTAATAGATTGTTGAACAGCAGCAATAGTTTCAGTTTTGAATCCACCATTAACCATTAGATCAGTAGATCCTTTAACGTTTTGTTCGTTATTACGAGCATTGTTCATAACAGCTAGGTTGCTTGCTTCATTTAATGTTGTCATTTGTTCAATACGATCAGCTTGACCCTTGTTGAATACTTGTGTGCTTCCTTGAGCTTTTAAGATAGGAGCTTGATCTCTAATATATGAATCAGCTTGCATAACAATGTTCATATCAGTAAATTGTTGTTGAGCATATTGTTGTAATTGTTCTTTATAAAGAACTAAAACTTTTCTTAATTCAACGATTTTTTTAGTAAAAATATCTGATATTTGAGAACGATAATTAACTAAATATCTATCATCATCAGTTTGAACTTGCGAAGCTAATTCTTGAGTTTGTTGATCGTAAGCAAGTTTATCTTCTTCTGCTGCTTCAACCATAACTTCAAATTGAACAATTAAAGGTTTCATTTGTTCGGAAATAGTTCTTCTCAAATCAATGTCACTTAAAGCATTTTGTTTTAAACGCTCAACATTTTCAATAACTAAATTAATCTTTTCAATATAGTCTTGATAACGTCCTGAATAAGTCTTCATTTCCTCAGATTTTTGTGCATCTTGATTACCAATACCAATTAGAATTTTCTTTTTAAATCTTTCAAATAAACCTTCTTTTCTAGCAGCTTCACGATCAGCAGCTTCTAATGATTCATCAAATGATGTAATAGTTTCTAAAACTTCATCAGAGATAAATTCTTGTTCTTGACTTACTGAGATTTGTGCAGTACTTTCTAGAATATCAGTAATTTGACTCTTAATATTATCTCCATAAGATAATATTGATTGAGGATTGTTTAAATCAACTCTGTCAAATGTAAAATCAACTACAGTTGCACTATTTCCTGCAACAATTTGTTGTGGTTGTCCTACGACTACCTCAGATTTTGGAGCTACACTAGGTTGTACACTTGGCGAAGGTGCCGCAACAGCTTTGTATTCTACACCATCAATTATTTTAGTTTGTGGAGTAACTGCTTGATATACAACACCATCAATTATTTTTTGTTCTTCCATTATAAATTCATTCCTTTCAAATTGAGGATAAAAAAAACTTTTATAAGAGGATCTCATAAAAGCCTTCGACTAGCAGTACTAGAAGATATACTACATTAGCCACATAAACTCCCCTTTAATGGTTTTTTATTATAATAGATAAAGTAAGCTTTGTCTAGTAGTAATTTGCATTTTTTTTTAAATTATTAAAAAAGAGAAAAAGTTTAATTTTTCTCAATTTCAATATAGACCTCATGTCCATTAATATCGACTAATTCGCCACGTTTTTCATTCTCATAAACAATAGCTAATGTTTCATCTTTAATATAATCACTAAAATTAGTGAACGCTTCAAGGATATCTTTGTCTCCATCATAATATAAATTTATACGATCAGCTATTTCGTAACCATTAGTTTTTCTTAAGTTTTGAACTTTAGAAACAATTTCACGAGCTAATCCTTCACTTATTAACTCTTTGGTTAATTCTGTATTTAGGATAATAAATTTGTTATTTTCCATACCGACATTAAATCCTTCTTTAGATTCAATTCGAACATCGACCATATCTGGAGTAATATCTAATCTTCCTCCATCAAAGTCAATAGTGACAGTTTCTTCTTTCAAAATAAGTTCAATATCTTCATCATGTAAATCTAATAAAGCATTTTGATAATCTTTCATTTTTGGACCAAACATCGAACCACATACTTTGAAGTTTGGTTTAATCGTGAAATTCATATATTTTGATAAATCATCAACGAAAGTTACTTTTTTAACATTTAACTCTTCATTGATTAAATTAACTAGATCTCCTAAGATATTTTCATATTTACCATCAATTAAGCATTCACTTATTGGTTGACGAACCTTAATCTTTGTTTCTTCTCTAACATAACGACCTGTTGATATTAAATCACGAACTAAGTCCATCTTAACTTCGATTTCTTCATTAATCATCGATTCGTCATATTCAGGGAAGTTAGATAAATGAACTGATTCTTCACCAGTTAAATTCTTGTAGATTTCTTCCGTTGTATAAGGTATTATTGGCGCACACATCTTTGATAAGCCAACTAAAACTTCATAAGTAGTCATATAAACAGCTTTTTTAGAATCATCTAATTCACTGGCCCAGAATCTATTTCGGTTTCTTCTAATATACCAATTAGATAAATCTTCGGATACAAAAGATGTTATTAATTTTACTACTTCATTTAAATCATATTTATCATAAGCCTCAGTTACTGATTTTAATAACTTATGATATTTACTCAATAACCATTTATCAATTTCTTCACGATTTTTATATTCAACTTGACAATCATCTATATCAATTCCATCAATATTGGCATACATTTGGAAGAAAGAATATGTGTTTTTAAATGGATTAAAGAACTTAGAATGAACTTCTTTAACTCCAGCATCATCATATTTTAGTGGAGTCCAAACTGGAGAAGCATAGAACATATACCATCTAACATTATCAGCACCATATTCTGTTAAAGCAACCGTTGGATCAACCACGTTACCAGTTGATTTACTCATCTTTTTACCTTGTCCATCAAGTACCATGTCATTTACAACAACGTTTTTAAAACTCGATTCTCCCGAAATAATTGTCGAAATAACTAGTAAAACATAGAACCATCCACGAGTTTGATCTAAACCTTCAGCAATAAAATCAGCTGGAAATTGTGATTCAAATAATTCTTTGTTTTCAAATGGATAATGGAATTGTGCATATGGCATTGATCCGGAATCGAACCAAACATCTAAAACATCAGTTACACGACTCATACGTCCAGAACAAGAAGAACACTTCAAATGTAAGTCATCAACATATGGACGATGTAATTCAAGATTTTTAACATCAACATCCTCGATTACATGTTCTTGTAATTCCTCAAGTGAACCAATTACATGAGTTTCACCACAATCATCACAAATCCAGATAGGAAGTGGACATCCCCAATAACGGTTTCGGCTTATTCCCCAATCTACCATATTCTCTAACCAATTAGCAAATCTCTTAGTACCAACGTATTCAGGATACCAATTAATTTTATTATTAGCTTCAATTATTTTATCTTTATAGGCAGTAGTTTTAACGTACCAAGCTGGTTTTGGATAACTAATTAATGGTGAATGACATCGCCAACAATGTGGGTAATCATGAGTGATTTTAATTTTCTTAAATAATTTATCATTTTCTTTTAACCATTTTATGATTTCTATTTCTAAATCAGGACTTGTTACTAAAGTACCTTTCCAAGGACCTTCTGTATAACATCCATCTTCGCCTACAGGATTAACAAAACCAATCCCATTTTCTTGACATACACGATTATCATCAGCACCATAAGCCGGAGCAATATGAACAATACCTGTACCATCATCAGCTGTAACATAAGAATCAGCTATTACTTCATGGCACTTACCTTCTACTTTGACAAATGGCATTAATTGTTCATACTTTATACCTACTAAATCTTTACCCTTATAAGTTTCTAATATTTCAACCTCTTCGCCTAAAACACTACTGACTAAACTTTCAGCTAAGATGAATTTATATCCTTGTGATGCAACTAGAACATAAGTTAAATCGGGATTAACACAAATAGCTACATTAGCCATTAAAGTCCAAGGAGTTGTTGTCCAAGCAAGGAAGTATTCGTCCTTATCAACAACCTTCAAAGGCACAATTACAGTATTAACGGAAACATTTTCATATCCTTGTGATACTTCATTGGCAGAAAGTTCAGTTCCACATCTTGGACAGTACCATAATACTTTATTTCCATGATAAATAAGTCCTTTTTTATCCATCTCTTTAATAATCCACCATTCAGATTCAATGAATTCATTTGAACATGTAACATAAGGATTTTCACAATCAATAAATTGTCCCATCATTTCTGTAACTTGATTTATTTCATCAATATTTAAAGCTGTCGCTTTATTACATTCTTTACAAAAGTTTTCAACACCAAAGTCTTCAATATCAGCTTTTGATTTAAAGCCAAGTTTCTTTTCAACATTTACTTCAATTGGTAAACCGTGGGTATCAAGACCAATTTTTCTTAAGACTCTTTTTCCCTTCATTGTTTGATATTTGCAGAATGAATCTTTGATTGCTTTAGCCAAAACATGATGAATTCCTGGCTTAGCATTTGCATATATAGGTCCATCATAGAAAACCCAATTTTCACCATTTTTGCGATTCTCAATAGTTTTATTTAAGATATTTTGTTTCTTCCATTCTTCTAATATAGAACTTTCAACTTCATGTACACTACGCTTGTCTAATTCTTTAAAATTTTTCATGTTATCACCTTTCTTTAATAAAAAAACATCCATAATCTAAGGACGAGAATAATCACGTGGTACCACCTTAGTTTATGAATGATTCATACACTTAATTCTCTTAACGCGAGAGTTCGTACTTAAGTTTCCCTAAGTCGCATCAGAAGTGATCTTCAAATACCTGATTTTAACTGTTTGCACCAACCACAGTCTCTCTAAAAAAGTCTTTAGTATTTGACGTCTTCATCAATTGCTTTACACACTAAATTATATTAATAATATGCCTATTTGTCAACCACAAGTTAAGAAATTCGACACTCAGCATTATTAGCTGTTTCATGTTTATATGTAAATGAATAAGTATAAGGACCAAGTCCACTTTTACTTAGACGAATACTCTTACCACCTGTACAACTGATTTTAGAGAAACTTGATGATGAAACAAATTTGATGTGTTTGCTTTCACCAAAATATATCTTAGTATCAGTACCTGTATTTAGAGGAATTGATTGAGTTGGAATATAAACATTAAAGTTGTATAAGATTGGATCAAAATAAATATTACATGTCGTATTAGAACTTGGTATAGTAATACTAAAGACACCATTATTATATGATCCGCAGCTTGGATTTTCTCTTAATTTATAACCTGTTGGTAAGGCGACGTTAGTTTGCCAGGTACTATTATAGGTTCCCGAACCGCCATTATCTAATGATTTAGACGTATAACTAATCGATGGACTTGTTAGACTTGAATTACCTTTACCTGTATTTACTTTCAATATAACTTTTACTTTACCATTAGGGGTGAAGTTGACACGACATTCGGCATTACTTGTTGGATTTTTGATTACCAACTTAGTTGTGCCACTTAAAGAAAAATCAACATTAGTACAAGATATATTATCTTTGCTTATTGTGTAGCCACTATTAGGAGTTAAAGTTATTGTAGTCGATTTTCCCTCTTTTAGGGATAATGAACCCTTGGAAACACTACCATTAGTTGCGGAGATATTTACGGTATAAGCATTAGTTACAGCACGAGTTGTTGTACTTCTAGTTGTTTTTTCCTTCGTTGTCGTAGGATTTTTAGAATTAGTCGCTCTTTGAGTTGTTTCTTTTTTGGAAGTTGACTTTTTTTCAGTAGTTGATTTTGGGGAAGTAGCTTTCTTAGTGGTAGTTTTCTTATTACCAAAAAGACCTTTTTTCTTAGTTGTTGTAACACGATTAGGATCTGTACTAATCAGATTATTACTTTGACCATGTAATTCTTTGAAGCCAGGATCTGTATTTAGTAATTCTTCAAAATTACAATTAACGGTATTTTTAGTAGCTACTAAATCAAGAATATCCACTACTCCGTCACCATTGTAATCTAAATCTTTATTGATAGAGGTTCTTCCAACCAGATAATCACGAAGTTCGGAAACATTATAGGAGTTATCTTGTGCTTCTACCGGCTTAGTAATGATTAAATTAAGTAGTAAAAATAGAATTAAAATCATGAAATTAGTGGGATTATTTAAATCATTCGTTTTTTTTTCATCTAATTTAGGCATATCTATATTTTCTTCAGGATGTGTCACTTCTTCAAACATTTGAGGATTAATAACGCCTAAATTTTCCTTTTTTTCAGGAAGTTCAATAGATTCAGAAGTAGCAGGAATATTTGGAGAAACTCCATTATTTTGCGGATTAGTCATATTTGAAGTTGGAATTTCTACTTGAGCATTAAAGGGATCAAAACCATTGATTTCTGTCGATGCATCTGTTATTTCTTCCACCATGATTGGTTTTAATTCGGAATTATTAGCTGATAAGGGTATATTTATTTGTGCTAATTCATCAACTTTACTTTCTGAATTATTATAATTATCAGGATTACGATTTTCAAAAACACTGATATTATTTTGATTAAATTGATTATCAGTTGAAGGTTCAATAACAGCATCACTTTTACCGATAATATCTCCAAATGGTTTAACATCCTCGTTATAAACAATCGCTTGTGTCATATCAATTTGTTTTTCAACAGCACCAATTTTATCGATGGCTTCTTGATCAATCTTTACTCCTCCATTAACATCAGGATTATAATTTTCTTTTCTTATTTGATCAGCCATTTTATTCTCTCTTTGTTCTTTTTTTCTTTTACTAGGGATTAAGAAAATAGCAACAACAATACCAATAATAACTAAAATAATCATAACAATTAATAAAACATGCTCAGAAAACCAATATCTTATATTCGTAGTATTTCCAATATCAGAAACTAAAAAATACATTTCTGAGACTGATTCACGATTCATGGTCATAATATTACCCGACGTACGATATTTTTCTTTAGCGGGACCAGTTGCTTCAACATTATAAAGAAATACATCAGCTTTCTTTTTGTTCTTAAAATTACTTTTTACTTCAAAAACAGCGATACAATAATTTGATGCATTAAAAGAATAATCACTGTCAGCTAATATTTTTAATGTTTGATATTTGCTTCCTTCTTTTTTTTCAATGGATGTTGTAACTTCAAAGTTATCCATTGGTAAAACTTCAACTAATTTTAATTTGCTAGAATCATAGGATAACGTTTGATTAACAATCATAACTTCCTCACCAGTAAAACCAAGTACTACATTAACACGATTTTCAGTAATATCTGGCTCCATATTAATTGTTGATTCAAAGTTAGAGGAAACAGCCAAGACATTAAACTCTAAAACAAAAAAAGTTAGAACTGCTATAAGTATATATTTTAACTTTTTCATATCACACCTCTATTATGTTAATTATAGCAAAAAAAAAGCCCACTTAATAGTGAGTTTTTATGTTTTTTCAAAATTTTCAATTATTCTTCGTTATTTTGATCATCATCTAAGGTAAGCTTTTTTATTAGAAGTTTAATTCCCTTATCAATACCTGGCTTAACAACCGTGTTAAAAACTTGTTCAGCCTTCTTTTCGCTTCCTTTTATAAGAGCTAAACCTACTTCAATCTTATAGTTGTTTATTTGCTCTTTTACTTCTTTAATGTGATTATATCTATTATCACATTCTAATTTTAAAGCATATAATTCTTGAAAATCTACTTTTTCTAAACGCATTGCAACTATAGCAATCATATATGCAACGGGAGTACCCGTATAAAGAGATATTGGATACTCATATTCTGCAAAATCTCTTATTGGTTCTTTAGATTCAAAATCTTTTTCTCGATGATTGTTACTTAAGTTTAGAGAATCATTATAGATATACTTTCCGAGAATATTTATATTCTCAATTGTTTCGGCAAAAGGATCCGTAACTCGTGAATCATTAGATGACTCCATCATTTTAACATATTCTCGAACATAATTATATTTTTGATAAAAATTGCAAGCAAAATCGAAATCATTAATATATTTACCTCCTATAGATAAACCTAATGCTCCTTCAATAGTTGGACCATATTGATACTCGGAAGCACCATGTAAATCTTGAAATAAATATTCTTCTTTAAATTGTTCGCTCTTTTCTTCTAATACTTTTTTCTTTTCTTCATATTCTTTTTCTAATTCTTTTACTTCACTTTGTAATTTTTTTATTTCTTCATATACAGTTAACATTATTTTATCCCCCTTTAAAATTATTCTTTAATGTTATCAGTTATTTCTTTATTTTTTTAGTTAATGATTTAATCTTTTTACTAATTCCTGGTTTAACTACATTGTTGATAGTTGGTAAAACAACTGTATCAACAGCTTGTTCCGTTTTAGCTATACTTCCTTTAGCAATTGTCATACCAATCATTACTTTATAGTCTCTTATTTGTTTTTTTAATTCTTCAATATCTGCCGCCTTACGAGCTTGATTGCATTCTAACTCATAAGTTTCTGTGAATCCAAGACTCTCAAGTCTTAAACAAATTGCTGCGATTTTATAAACAGGATGAACCCAAGTATATTGATAGAAATCATGATCAATCTTCTCAAGATCATCATCCAAAACATAAGTTCCACATCTTACTTGATCCAATTCTTCAGCCGTGAAAAGATTGTTTGTATCATTAAATAGATATTCACCAAAGGCATGAATATTGGCATCACTTGGTTCTATAGTATTGCTATTATCACTTAGATATTTCCATACAAAGGAATATATTTCATAAAAGCTACGAGCACGATCATAGTTATCATATGAGGCCGATTGAAAACCTAGTTCTGACTCTAAATTACCTTTAGCAGCATAGTATACTTCAAGATCAGAAAATATGTCATTTTGACGAATCATTTCTTGGCGTTCTTTTAGTTTTTCGCTATTTTCTTTATATTCTTCTTGAAGTCTATTTACTTCCTTTTGTAAATTCTTTAACTCATTGAATAAAATTGCCACATTATCAACTCCTTTTAAATTTGTGTTTAGTATAACATACTTATTCTTTTTGTCAATAAAAAAACACTTGAATAAGTGTTCTTAGATAAGTACTTTCATAGTACGAATCATTTGATTAGTATAACCTAGTTCATTATCATACCAAGCAACTACTTTGACAAGTTGTTTGCCATCTTCCCCAGTTAATACTTCGGTCAATAAACCATCTACCCACGCTCCTGTAGTTTTTCCTACTACATCGCTTGAGGCGATTGGATCATAAGTAATCTTTATTACTTCACTTTGATTGTTTAAAAATGCGGCGTTAATTTCTTCTTTCGTAACTGTTTTTTCTAGTTCAACAGTTAAGTCAACTACTGATCCATCTATAGTTGGGACACGAAATGCCGAACCAGAAAGTTTACCATCTAAATTTGTTAATACTTTACCTATCGCTGTAGCGGCTCCCGTTGATGCGGGAATTATATTTGCTAAAGCACTTCTTCCTCGACGAGAATATGCGCCTTTTTTATGAGCAATATCTAAAGTTGTTTGATCATTAGTTGTAGCATGTATTGTTGTCATATATCCTTTTACAACTTTAAAGTTATTATCTAAAATATTTAATACAGGTGCTAAACAATTAGTTGTACATGATGCCGCAGAAATTATTTCTTCAGTTCCATCTAAAATATTTGAGTTAACTCCATAGACAATAGTCTTTAAATCTCCTTTAGCAGGGGCTGATATAACAACATGTTTAGCTCCAGCTTTAATATGAGCTTCTGCTTTTTCCTTATCGGTATAAAAACCTGTGCACTCTAAGACAACATCAATATTTAACTCACCCCATGGTAAATCTTCAGCATTCTTCTCAGAATAAACTTTTACTACTCTTCCATTTAAAACGATACCCTCATCATTAAAACTAATTTTTGAAGCATCAAATGCGCGAAAATTAGAATCGTATTTAAGTAGAAAATATAAATCTTCAATACTTGTTAAATCATTGATTGCTACTACTTCCATTTCAGTGTCGTTTATTAATTCTCTAAAGGCTAAACGACCAATTCTTCCAAAACCATTTATTGCTATTTTTTTCATTTTATCACTCCTCAAAACTTGATCCCCCAATAAATTCTCTTAGTAAATTATCATCATCAACATATTCACTAGGAATTGGATATACAGCTTTTAGATTATCTAAAAGTCTTCGGGCTTCATAATAGAATTCTGAATCCATTTTTATATTGTATAAAAGTGGCTCAACATATACCTTTAAAACTCCAAGTTCATAAACATATGCCGTATTTACAACAGCATCGGCTGTATCAGTATAAGGGAAAATATACTTTTCTTCTCCTTTTCTAACACTTGGCCATGTTGCTAAAGATGCTTCGGCACTTCTTCCTCTCGTTCGATAGTCTCTTACAATTCTCCTTAATAGACGATTATCAGTTGTTGAAACATAATTATGTCGGTCAACATTTAATGGAGTTAAAGGACTAATATATACACGATATATCATCGATGTATCACTTAAAGTCATTAATCCAGGATTAAGAGCATGTAAACCTTCAATAACCAAAACATCTTCACTACCTATTTTTAAAGGAGTTCTTTTAAATTCTTTTTCACCTTTAAGAAAATTGAATGTTGGTAAAACAACTTCTTTACCTTCTAAAAGATCTGATAAACATTGATTAAAAAGACGTAAGTCGATACTTTCTAAACACTCATAATCGCGATTACCAAATTCATCTAAAGGAGTTTCATCGCGATTAACAAAAAAGTCATCTAAACTAATAGCGTGAGCATGAAGTCCTAAACTAGATAAATATAAGCTCATCTTTCTACTAGTTGTCGTTTTTCCACTTGATGAAGGTCCTGCTAATAAGACGATTTTTTTATTTAGTTTATTTACTTCTTTAGCTATTTCATAAACCGAATTATCAATCGTAATATCGTTTTTCTTAATAAGATCGACGATACTTCCCTCCGCAACAATTTTATTAACATCACAAATAAAGTCTAATCCCATTTTATTTAACCATTCGTCATAGCCGTGAAATGATTTATAAACATTATTTCTAAATGTAAAATCAATCTTACCATTAACAGGATAAATTAAAACTAATTCGTTTGGACTTATGTAATGTAAGTCAAATAATGCTATTTCTTTAGAACTTTGTGGCATGTCATGTGAATAGAAATAATTATATTGCCCTTCAAATTCAAATAAAGATACAGTTAAATTACTTATACTTAAAATATTTTCAGCTTTTTCTAATTCGCCTTTTTTGACAAAGAAGTCATAAGCTTCTTTTTTGCTAACCACCTTTTTATTGAAAGGAATATCTTGAGTTACCATGATATCCATATAATTTTTTAAATTTTTAAGTTCAGCTTCATTAACTATTTTTTCGCTTACAATAGTAGCATAAACTCCATGATCTAGAGAATGGTGAAATATTACTTCTCCACCATATAAACGCTTAACAGCATTACAAAGCATGAACTTTAACCCCGCAGCATATATTTTTGTATTCATAGTATCACCTATTATAGATTATATCATGATTAACGTAATTGCATGATAAAAATATAATTTGACGACTATAATTTGACAATTATTTAAGTTATATAATGAGGATGTTTAACTATAATATTACTAGGTGATAAAATGTTAATTCCAACGGTTATTGAAAAAAGTTATGAAGGTGAAAAAGCTTATGATATTTATTCACGATTGTTAAAAGATCGTATTGTATTCATTAGTGGTGAAATCAATGATGATTTAGCAAACATAGTTATATCTGAATTACTCTATTTAGATTCATTAAATCATGATGATATATCCATGTATATAAATTCACCAGGTGGTTCAGTTACATCCGGTTTAGCAATATATGATACCATGAATTTCATTGCATCTGATGTTAAGACAATTGGGATTGGTTCATGTGCTTCAATGGGAGCATTTCTTTTATCCAGCGGAGTTAAAGGGAAAAGATTAGCTCTTGAAAATACCGAGATTATGATTCATGAAGTATTAGGAGGATCTAAGGGTCAAGCAACAGAAATAAAAATTCAAGCTGATCATATTTTATATTTACGTGAAAAATTAAATAAAATTCTGGCAAAGAATACTGGACAAACAATAAAAAAGATAAATAATGATACTAATCGAGACCATTATTTATCATCTGAAGAAGCACTAAAATATGGACTGATAGATGAAATTATAAAATGAGGAAATTAACTTTCCTCATTTATTATATTTTGAACTTTGGAAATATCAATATCAAGTCACTTTTTTGAATTCCCTATTCTATACCTTTCCTGGCTCAAGTCCCTGCTCAATACCTTCTTTTATTGCTTTACTCTACGGAGCAATAATCATATTGTTGGAATTCCGATAATATTTCACTAACAGTTTGAGATTCTAGAACTTTTCCATTGAAATCTAGAGTTCCATTAGTATACTCAAGTTTAGATACAGTGGAATAAATATAGTTTTCATCAAATCCTTCTGGCCACTCACTTTTATTACATATATTTATCTCGGAAGCGGTTGGTAAATCAACGTATCCTTGGATGCCGGAAGAAATATTACCATATAAAGTTATTCCCGTTTCATTGATTGTCCAATCATACATAACAATACCATTTTTATCTAATTCATATACTTTATGAAAACTTTTTCCATCTTTATCAATAATATACATAAAATGTGATTTTATATCAGTTCCATCGTGATTATAAAGTATAATGTAGTCTCCAAGAGTATCGATACTTATTCCGTCGTTATATAAGTTTTCTCTTTCATATTCAATATAAAAATCATCAAAGATATATGTGTTGTCGACATACATTTTAGCGATGTCAATTTCGTTTTCGTTTTTTTCTAGTTCCATCGTTATAATATGATTTCCAACTTTAAAATCATATTTTCCTACCCAACCATTTTCATCAATAGAAAGATTATATATCTTATGACTGCCATTATCTTCTGCAAGATCAACTTTTCCTTCTAGATTTGAAGTTTTATTATTCTCTGGTACTGATGGTATATTTTCATTACTATTATTAATTAGAATTATTCCACCTACTACTATCGCACTTATAAGAATTATTACTGTAATGATAATAATTAAACCTTTATTACTCTTTTTATTATTTACGGATTTATTTGCTGGTTGTTCATTTATAGATGCTCCAGTAATATTTATTGGAGTACCACAGTTATTACAAAAACTAGATCCATCTGCTACTTCTTGTCCACAATTACTACATTTCATTTTTACTACCTCTATTCTTTATTTTATGATATCATATCTAACTTTTTTATAAATATATTTTTAATGATAATTAAGTTACTTTACAAAAAAATATCACATAAAGTGATACTTTTTAACAACCCACACTAGAATATTTTTTTACTCCAATGTTAAATGCCAATATGCATGGTATTAAATAAAGAAAAACTACTAATGGTGAAAATGCATAAAATACATTATCACTTTTTCCTAAAAAGAATAATAAGGGGTAATAATTAACAAAAGCATATGGAATGATAAAGGTGAATATAAAGACAAAACTCTTGTTAAAAACACCTATTGGGTACTGAGCCATACTCTTTCCACCATTGGTAATTACATTTCTTACTTCTAATCCTTGGATGGTTATAAAACAATAAGATGCAGCTAATATTTGTACGCCAAAGAAAATTACAATTGCACTTATAAACATTAATAATAAAGATATTATTTTTATTAATGAATATTCAATATGTAAATTACATAGAGATATTATCATTACAATTAAAGCTTGTATTAATCTTGATACTTTAATAAAATCTGAATCATTTAAAAGAACTTGTAATATGATATTTTTAGGTCTTAGAAGTAATAAATCAAAGCTCCCACTAACAATTAATTTATCAAATTGGTCTATACCACGAGCAAATACTTCATTAAAAGCAAAACCAAATTGAATAATAGAAAAGCAAAGAAGAACTTCATACATTGAAAAACCTTTAATATTATCAAATTTTGTGAATAATGCTATTATAACAAAGTAATAAGAAAAGAATACTAATATTTGTGATAAGAATGATGCGATAAATGAGGCTTTATATTCTAATTCACTCATTAAATGAAGTTTTAAAGCTTTTAAATATAATTTCATTTTACCCTCCTTGGACACATACTCTTTTTAATGATTTTTTCATTAATATGTATCCAAAAGTAATAATAATGATAACCCAAATTAATTGAATTAATATACCTTCTATTCCATTGGTAATAGATACACTTCCAACGTATATTTGAAATGGTAAATCACTGACATATTGAAATGGTAAAAAGGATGATATTATTCTTAAAAACTTAGGAAAATATACTAAAGGTATAGCTACCCCACTCAATAAATCAGCAATAGTTACTATTAAATTTAATATTCCTTTTTCATTTAAAGTTTTTAACGCTATTATGGGATATAAAGTAGATATAGCTGTACTTAAAATTGAACCAATTATTAGAGATATTACAAATAAGATGAAATTAGGTAAAGATATTGGTCCAGTTATATTATAAGGACTTGGTAATAGGTTCGCTATTATTAACATTGGTATACATCTTAAGATGACGCTGGCAAGACGAAGACCCAATATTTTAAAATACCAAATTAAATATAAGTTTTTAGGTCGAGCTAATTCATATGATATGTTTCCTGTTCTTATTAACCCAAAAATGTCATTATCTTTATAGAACTGATAAATCAAAGCAAAGAAAGATTGATTAAGCCAAAGATAAGTAATAGTTTGAGATAAAGTCATTTCTGTACTTGCATTGTTAGAAGAAAAGAAAGCTAGAAATACACAAATATTAACAAGACCAAAGAACAACTGAGTTGATAAGCCGGCTAAGGCAGAAGCACGGTATTGTAAGGCAGAAATAAATCGTAATTTAAAATATGATAAATAACATTTCATATTTCATATTCCTCATATAATTTTACAATTATTTCATCTATATTTTCGTTTTCAATTTCGACATTATCAATTCGTATTTTACGAGATATTAAATTTAAGAAATCAGAAATATTTAATATTTTGTTATCAATTGCAAAAATATATCCTTCTTTTGTTTTATTCTTTTTTATAATTCCTTTTTTACTAATATTTAATTTATCTTTAGTTAAAATATTAATATTAGTTATATTAGCATACTTATTTTTTAATTTAGTTAAAGAGCCATCATATAAAACAGTTCCTTTTCCAATTAATATTATTCTTTTAGCTAAAGCTTCAATGTCGGACATATCATGAGTTGTTAGAATGATTGTCACATTTTTTTCTTTGTTAATAAGTTTTATGAACTCTCGCACTTGTTGTTTAGATACAGCATCTAAGCCAATTGTTGGTTCATCTAGAAAGAGTATTTCGGGTTCATGCAACAAAGATGCTGCAATTTCTAGGCGCATTCTTTGACCAAGACTTAATTGTCTTACAGGAATGTTTAGAATTTCTCTTAAGTTTAATTTTTCCGTTAAATCACTTAAGGTACGATTATAATCTTCATCATTAATATCATAGATATCTTTTAGAAGATCGAAGGTGTCAATAGCAGGAATATCCCACCAGAGTTGACTACGCTGTCCAAATACAACGCCTATTTTTTTAACATAATTTTTTCTGTCTAGCCATGGAGTATATCCATTTACACTACACTTCCCATCGTCGGGAGTTAAAATACCTGATAAAATTTTTATCGTCGTACTTTTACCTGCTCCATTTGGTCCGATGTAACCAATAATTTCACCCTTATCGATTGAAAAAGAAATATCTTTAACAGCATCAATTTGAATATATTCTCTTTTAAAGAATGATTTAATTGATTCTTTTAATCCGCTTCCTTTTTTCACGATTCGGAATGATTTTGTTATGTTATTAACCTCGATGATTGACATTTATAATCCACTTCCTTTCCACGCAAAAAAGCCAAATACTTATTTGGGACTACCCTAAATTAGTATTCAGCTCTTTTGTAAAATGTCTTTATCCATTATAATACAAATAATTAGAAATGCAAGTATTATTTGTTAAAAAGATTAACGACTCTCATTATATTTTCTAATTTTTCTTTTTACAGATATGGAATTACACATATTATAAATATCTTCACGAGTTCCTGTATAGTTAGGATCACTTATTACTTCGACAACGTCTTTATCTTTTAATTTATAATTAAGAGGTACTTCTACTCCATTAACACGAGAAGCAATAATATTTAATCCAACATCTGTATGAATCTTAAAAGCAAAATCGACAGGAGTTGATCCTAAAGATAAATCAATTATATCTCCCATAGGCGTTCTAACATTAATTCGATCACTTAAGATATCTTTTTCAACAACATTATTAAATTCTTCATTACTAACTTCATGATCTTTAACAAGTTCTTCTAAAATTGGAAAGAATTGTAATTTACGAGCATCATTTTGCATATGTTCAGCGGCATTATTAAATTTTAGCAAATCCCAGTAAGCTGTTAATCCATAAGCATTTATTTGATACATCTCTGGAGTTTTAATTTGGAATTGTAAAATTCGATCATTTGGTGCCATTACAGATGTATGTAGTGACTTGTACATATTTGATTTTGGATGACTAATATAATCCTTTTCTTTTTTCTTTAAGTATGGGTACATACGATTTATTTCATCTTTTAGATAATAACAAGTTGGAATATCATTAACCATGAATTTTATAGAAAATAAATCATGAACTTGAGAAATATCTTGGTAAGTTTTTAATCGTTTATATAAACCATAGTAATTTTTTATTTTTAATTTTTCTTGAAATGGAATATTTTTAGAATTCAAAAGTTGTGATACTTGGCAAATAGCTTGATCAATAATATCAAAATTTTCTAAATAAGCCTTTTTCTCAAGTTCAACCATTTCTAAATATTCTTTAGGATTTAAATATTTAAAAGCTAAGTCTTCTAGTTCCTGTTTAAAAGTATAAGCACCTATTAAATTGGCAAATGGAACAAAGATATTCATAGTTTCTAAAGATATTTCTTCTTGTTTGTTAGGTTTATGAAATTCAAGAGTACGCATGTTATGTAAGCGATCCGCAAGTTTAATTATTAAAATACGAATATCGAAAGTAATATTTTCAAATATTTTACGATTGCTAGCGGCATCAGTTTTAGATTTATCATTACCAATACTTAACTTAGGTAATTTTGTTACACCATCGACTAAGTTAGCAACTGTTTGACCGAATTTTGAAGCAAGAAGTTCTTTACTTACATTATCACTATCTTCAATCGTGTCATGTAGAAGTCCTGCCATAATAGTTTCAACATCAGCATGCATCTCTGCTAAAATACATGCAACCGCAACAGGATGAGTGATATATGGGTCCCCACTTTTTCTTATAACTCCTTTATGAACTTCGCTAGCAAATTCATAAGCACGCAAAATAGCCTCTTTATCATGTGGTGCATAATCCTGAATAATAGCTAATAATGAATCAATTCCCATATCTATACCCCTTCCTAAAATAGACAAAAAACGATAGAAATTTTTATTCTATCGTTTGAAATTTAGGCCGTATGAAAGAGTATTAACTTTAAAACAAAATAATGATTGTTCTAATACAATATACTTCTTCATATGCACCTCAAAATTAATGATATAAAAAATATTACTACTTTATATTCTAAAAGTCAATAAATTAGAACATAAAAATACACAACTTCGATAAAGCTGCGTATTACATCATTACTCTAATTCAACGAATTTAAGTAATAGTAGTCCATATAATTTTTCCCCTGCGCTAGTTAATTCAATACCATTTCGACCTGTAATAACTAATTTGGTATTTTCTAACCGTTCAAGCCTTTGAATGCTTCGACAAACAGTTGATTCATTTACACCAAGAATAATTGCTGCAGTATTTATATTGTGGTATTTAGCAGCAGCGAAAAAATCATAATAGACATGAATATTTTTCCTGAAATGTACCATAAGTTGCCCCTTTTAATTCTTTAAGTTTTAAATTGTAGTATTAGTTTTTTTTACCAAGTTCCATTCCATGGAACATAAGCATAGCTTAAAGTGTCATAATAATCAACAATAGAATTATTTAAGTTAATTCCGCCGCCACCAATTGTATGTTTTAAAGCATTATCTTTAGATATACTCTTTGTGGCATGTGAATAGTCACCATAAATTTTTTGGCTGCTAACTGTACTAGCATTTTTTTCTACATCAAAATAGAAAGTTTCAATAAGAGCAGTTAAAGTTCCACTTGGTAATTTGAATGTAGCTGTTGAGCCAGTACTAGTTTTTGTTCCTGTAAATGTTATTCCACATGAACATCCGCTGTCAGTACAATAATCTTGTGTAAAGTTTAAATTTCCACTTACTTTAACAGTCGATAAATGGCCAATACCAATAATATCATAACTTCTTGTTTTGGGTTTAGTCTTCCAATCCATTATAATTCGGTAACGATATTTTGAACCATTACTTAAAAGCGACGTTACCATCTTCTTATAATCAGTTGTAACAGTTGCATCTGTTTGTGGATTTATTTGTTCATCATAATTATTATACTCTTCTTCGGTTACCTCTATAGTATAAGATTTAACACTATTATTAGAATCTGTACTATAAGTAGATGAATTATCACCATAATAAGTAACAGTTTTATAATATTTAACTTCTTGAGATATTTCAACAAATTCTTCTTCAGCTAAAACCGCATTAGGTATTAATAATATTGCTAACATAAACATAACTAAGTACTTCTTCATATTTTTCACTCCTTTCTACGCATTTTATAGTATTATAAAGTGCATATTTATCAAAACAACTTTATGGGCGAGTTCGGTGACCAATTTGGTCACTTAGCTTTTTTTAGATTTAAAATTAATTGAATTGTGTTGCAATTAGATTTTTCTCTACAGTATTTTATAATGATTTTGTTATTATGTCTCAAAATTTGTTCTAATTCTTCTTTCTTAGTACTATTAAATTGAATATCGTGATTTTCAAGTATATCAAAAAGATATAGTCCATTCTCTTCTTTTATCGAATAATTATATAAAATATTTGTGTCGTTTACAAATTCTATTTCTAAAATAGATGCTTTATAATATCTTTTATCGTCTAATACTTCTCTTTTCTTAATCTCAGTTATATCTACATCAAAACTATCTTTATTCATTACTAAATATCCATTAACCTCATAGTCTTCATTGTCTGTACTAATACGATAGATATCTGCTTTAGTATTTTCTAATTTATATTTATAAATAGATTTTCCCGCAATTAAAATAATTGCAAAAATAATAAAAGTTATAATAGCAAGAATAGGTGTTTTCTTCTTTTTAAGGATACTATTATGTATAAATTTCTTAAGTTTAGATTTATGACGATTTATTTTATGACCAGCAAGTAATTCTTCAATTGTAATATTTAAATGTTTGGCTAAGTCACTTAATACTGCTATATCTGGTGCATTAACTCCTCTTTCCCATTTACTTACAGTTTTAGGATTAACATCTAAAAGTTCTGCTAGTTCTTTTTGAGTTAAGTTTTGAAGATTTCTATTCTTTGCAATAAATTTACCTACTTTATCTAAATCCATTACACATCAACTGCTCCTATTTTTTATATCGTAGCATAAAAGACTTTTCAATAATATTTTCTTCTTATTACTATTTCCCTAAATTTAATTATTTTGCTTAGGTAAATGAAATAATTAAGATGGTGATTAACTTATGATAGTAAAAAATTTAAGAACAAGTCGAGAAAATCTTGAACTGACGGAAACGGAAATTGCAAAAATCCTTGATGTAGCAATTTCAACTGTTTCTGGTTGGGAAACTGAGAAAGATATTATTCCAATGGAAAGACTAATTCAATATGCTAATAAATTTGAATTTAGTTTAGATTATTTATTTGGTTTAAGTGATGAAAATAATTTTAAACCAATAAAAATTGATAAGAAAAAGATTGGTCAAAATTTAAAGTATTTAAGAAAGATTAATAGAATGACACAAAATGATGTTGTAAGTAAAATTGGTAGTGGTCAAGCAGCTTATTCACATTATGAAAGAGGACGTACGATACCTTCTACTATTGTCTTATTTACTTTAACACAAATTTATAATCCCTTCTCTATTGATAGAGACATCTTTGATGAATAACTATTCTTATTTAATATATAACCATAAAAAATAGACAAGATTAATCTTGTCTATTTTCTGGTTTCATAGTTGGGAATAATAGAACATCACGAATTGATTCTGATTCAGTAAATAACATGATTAGACGATCAATTCCATAGCCTATTCCGCCAGCTGGTGGCATACCATATTCCAATGCTTCAACAAAGTCATAGTCAATATCATTAGCTTCTTCATTTCCTAATTCTTTTTCTTTTAATTGACTTTCAAATCTTTCTAATTGATCAATTGGATCATTAAGTTCAGTGTAAGCATTAGCACACTCATGTCCAGAAATAAATAATTCAAAGCGATCAACGAATCTTGGATCTTCAGGATTCTTCTTAGTTAATGGAGAAATTTCAACAGGATGACCATAAAGGAAGGTTGGCTCTATTAAAGTCTCTTCAACATAACGCTCAAAGAATAAATTAATTATATGACCAACAGTATTTTCATGATCAGCAACTTCAATTTGGTGTTCTGATGCTAATTTTAAAGCTTCTTCTACTGTCATTTCTTTTTTAAAGTCAATTCCTGTTACTTCTTTAATAGCATCAACCATTGATACACGACGCCAAGTACCAGATAAATCAACTTCATGACCAAGATATTTAAATGTTGTTTTTCCACATACATCATTAGCAATTTTCTTATACATATTTTCTGTTAAATCCATCATTCCTTCAAGATTTGAATAAGCTTGATAGACTTCCATCATAGTAAATTCTGGATTATGTTGTGGATCCATTCCTTCATTTCGGAAAGTTCTTCCAATTTCATAAACATTTTCCATACCGCCAACTAATAATCTTTTTAAATTAAGTTCAAGAGCAATTCGTAAATACATATCTAAGTCTTGCGTATTATGATGAGTTATAAATGGACGAGCTGATGCTCCGGTTAAAAGAGTTGTTAAAATTGGTGTTTCAACTTCAACAAAACCTTGATTATCTAAAAAGTTTTGAATACATCTGATAATTTTTGGGCGCATCATAGCTACACGCATCGACTCCTCGTTCATGATTAAATCAACATAACGACGACGATATCTTTCTTCAATGTCAGTTAAGCCATGGAATTTTTCTGGCAATGGTCTTAAAGCTTTTACTAAATGAGTATATTCTAAACATTTAATAGTGATCTCCCCTGTTTGAGTTTTCATAACTTTTCCACTTACACCAACAATATCACCAATATCAGCAGTTTTGAATAAAGCATACGCATCTTCACCAATATCATTAATTGATATATATATTTGAATTTTACCTGTTTTATCTTTAATTGTAAAAAATGATGCTTTACCCATTTTACGAATAAACATGATTCTTCCTGCTACTTTAACTGTATCTTCAATTTTATCAAATTCATCATGTTCAACATCTTTATATTTTTCTTTAATATCTTGAGCAAAATCAGTTCTATCATAACGCTCTCCAAATGGATCAATGCCTAGATCACGGATTTTATTCATTTTCTCTCTTCTAACTAATTCTTGATCAGTTAATTTTCTTTCCATAACAATAACCTCTTTCTCATAACTATTTGTAACTAATCTAATTCTAGCATATTTAAGATATTTTTTCACTTTCTAAAGAAAAAATCCTACAACATTGTAGGATTAATCATCTTCATTTTTCTATGCCAAAAATAATGGAGCAATGACTAATCCATTTAATTGTTGTTTAAATTGTTTTTGTTTTAATAAATGTAACATATTAATCACACTCCCTTACAAATCATCTTTAGAATATCTTAATTATTGAACTTTGTCAATATTTTATATTCTTCTTGGATTATTTGAACATAAACTTACATAAAAAGATGGTTCCTTTCCTTCATTAAATTCTAACTCTTTATTTATTATTGCTTCATATATTTTATAAGCTATCATTTTATAATCCGACATATGAAAATAATAATTAGGTAATGTTACCACATATGATTCTTTAAATAAAGAACTAGATATAATGTGTTTTTTATTAGGATTATTATTTTTATCAATCTTAATAAATGAATTAGCTATTCCTGATTCTAATAAGTCTATTAATAATTTAGCATCTAATGGTAAATCGTTAATTGTATTTTTTAAATTAATTATTTCATCAGCGACACGAACTACATCATCATCCTCATCATCTAAAAAGCAATCAACATCTTCCATATGCAATAAGGCATATACTCTTAAATCAATGTTGGAACTTTGACAAATGGCTGTGACTATTTCACTAGCATAAGGATCATTATTTTCTAAGTTTATAGAGTAAGCACAGTCAAATAATTTTTGTAGTAGTTTAATATACTCTTCTAAAATATTTTTCTTAAACCAATTTCTAAAAAATATTTCATCGCGATAATATAAATCAGAAGGAGCTAATTCATCTTCTCGAACTAATTTACTACGAATATCCTTCAATTCATTTACATTGTAGCTTTCAAGCTCTTTATTAATTACACTTGATAATTCTAAAAATAATAAATATAAAATTTTACTCTCTTTATTTATCTTACATCCTTCAATGATCTTACTAGCAATACTTGGAAATTCTTTATCAAATAATTCCATACGACTAGTTAAAATACTTAATGCTTCAAAGTTTCCTTCACTTACTGATTGTTTTACAAGACTGTTATAATCTATCATAGTACCTCTCCTTAAATTGATGTTATTCTAACATATGCCTTATTTTTTGACAAGTTGAATAATTTGATGTATGATAAGTGCACTTAAAGGGGTAAGAGTATGAAAAAAAACATGTGTAAAAATATGGTTATTAGAAATGGTATTTCTAGCATGAATGATTATGTTAGTAAGTTATGTGAATATAATTCTACTAATAGCCAACAAAAAGATTATACTATGAATAATTTCTATAGTTTATATTTATCTAATCGCACAAATATGCTAGCAAGTAGTATATATGCCTATTTACTTGATGAAAATTCCAAAGACTATTATACAAATTTATATCCTACTAAAATAGCTTTATATTCATTAGTAGTTGTTGGTGATTTATATATAAAATTAAATCATGATTTTGTCACAGGAAAATTAACAAAAGAAAATGATCGTTTATCAAGAATGATAACAAAAGCTATGGAAAGTAAAGAAACGAATATGCTACTTAGTGATATAAAAAATATTTCAAAGTTTGTTCAAGCTACTCTTGAATTTATGGATGCTTCAGCTTACCAAAAAATAGCTTATTTAAGTGCGTTAGATGAAGATGATATTAAAATTTTATCAGAATTCAATCCATTCTTTAAAGAAGAATATGATCACTTTAATGTTCCTTTAGATGAAGATTTCTTAATAAGACAAATATCTAAATGGCTTAATGGTAATAATAATATAGATACTTCTTTAGAAAAATGCGCCGAATTCATTATTGATATGAGCTATTCTGATCCTGATAAAATTGATAATATAATTGATTTATTAGCAAGTTATACAGATATGGTAAGTAAATTAGAAGATGCGATAGCCGATGGAAATATAGAATTCTTAAAAGGAATATTAAATACTTTCTATCAAGAAAATAAAGAAAAGAATTTAAAAAGGTAACAATTGTTACCTTTTTTTATGTAAAGAAATCTTCCCAAGGATCTTTACGATTCAAATATTCATCAATATTATTAATAGTAATAGAATTAGGTTTTATTTTATTTAAGTCTTTCCAAAATATAGGAATAGATACAGGAGCATTATCTCTAATTCTTACTGAATATGGGCAGACACTAGTAGCTCCTTTTTTATTGCGAAAATAATCAATAAATATTTTATTTTTTCGTTTTTCTTTACGCATATTAGTAGTATATTTATCAGACCATTTACTGACCATTAATTCCGAGATATCTTTAGCTATTTTTTCTAGTTGCTTCCAGGATGAGAAATCCATCGGAACCAGGATATGATAACCCTTTCCTCCACTCGTTTTAAGATAACTTTTTAGCCCAAGTTCATCTAATATACTTTTTAAATCTTTAACACCTTCGCGAACACGGGAGATATTCATACCTTCATCAGGATCAAGATCAAAAACTAATATGTCGGGTTTATTAATCTTATTTTGACGAGATCCCCATATATGAAATTCATAACTATTCATGATAGTTTCACTTATTAGACCATTAATGTTTTTTATATAATAATAATCATCGGAAGTATTTTCATTTTTATTTTTGATAATTTTTTTACCGAGCTTTTTATTATTAAAGTGTTTCATAAAAAATTTATCAGTACCATTGGGACATCTAATAGTGCTTATTAAACGATTATCTAAAAAAGGTAACATACGATCAGCTATTTTTTGATAATACTCTACTAAATCTTCTTTAGTTATTTTTCCTTTTTTTATAATAACTTTATCCGGATGAGTGATTTCTATTTTATCAACACCACTTTTTATCTCTTCCATGGTTCTTCCCGTTTTAATACTAGTATTGTAGTTATTAATATCATCAGATAAAACATATTCATCCTTCTCTTTTATTAGTAACCAATTATCACCTTTAAAGGGAATTAGTGTCCAAGAACCTGTTAGTCTTTCACCTTTTAATTTAAACTTAATTGGTCCCTTAGTAAAATCAACTTTAGTAGTTGGATACCAATAGCCTTTATCAAAAAGCATGACTGTTCCACCACCATATTCTCCCTTCGGTATGATGCCTTCAAAATTACCATAACTTAGAGGATGATCTTCGACATGCACAGCTAATCTTTTATCTTTTGGGTCATAAGATGGTCCTTTAGGTACAGCAAAACTTACATACACTCCATTATACTCTAAGCGAAAATCATAGTGATCTTTACGAGCAAGATGATGTTGAACAACAAATTTTAATCTTTTTGTTTTTCGATCTTTAACTTTACCAACTGGTTCTTTCGTTTTATTAAAATTCCTTTTAGCATTATATTTATTTAATGATGTCATAATACCTCCCTAAACTAATCCTTTGAATACAGGATGACGTAAATGATTATTCTTAGTCTTCTCAGTATAATCAATATAGCAATGTAAATTTAATTTTGTATACACAATATTTTCTTCTAAGTCGGAAAAGTTGTTTTTAGATTTACTAAGACTTAATATTTTAGTAGCATCAGGATGATTGAGACTTAAGCTACATTTACCGACAAAAAATAATCCTTGATTAGTTTTTTCACCTAAATAAATAGTTATATTTTGTTTTTTTATTTCATACCCACCAATAATAAATTCATCACGTTTAATATTTTTAATTTTAATAAAATCATCAGTTCTTTTATTTATGTGATAAGTACTATTTTTATTTTTTGCGACAATTCCTTCTAGGTTAAGTTTCTTTATTTCTTTAAATAATCTTACTCCTTCTTTTTCCATATATTTAGCTTTGATGAAAAAGTCTGTATCTTTATATTTTTCTAAAATATTTTTACGTTCCATTAAAGTTTTATCCGTTAAATCAGTATTTTCATATAAAACATCAAAAGCGACATATATAACAGGATCAGTTTTGGAATAATAATTAATTTTATCAGAATTTTTTATACGATTGCGTTTTAAGAGACCCGCAAATGTTGGATAACCTTTTTTATCTAAAAGAACAATCTCTCCATCAAAAATAACATCTTTATTTACGGCTTCTTTAATACATTTTAATTCAGGAAAGTTACTTGTTAAATCGTGGTTATTGCGACTAATAAAGCTAATTGACTTACCATCCGTAAAACAAAGAGCCCGGATTCCATCATATTTCATTTCATAGATGTAATCAAGGGAATTAAATGGTTTATCTATTTCTTTTAATAACATGGGTCCCCATGTACGATTTTTCCATATATTCATTTTTTCTTCAAACTCTTTTCTAAGGCTTCCATTAAGTCATTTATCTTTTGTTTATTTTGTTTTTTCTTACCCCTAATTGTTTTTCCATCAATCTTATCATCTATAGCTTCCCGAATGTTATCTTGATATTCATCTTTATATTTTTCTGGTTCAAATTTACCTTTTAAGTTGGCGATTAATTTTAAAGCCAAGTCTAATTCATTTTCGTCGATTTTTGCCAGTTTATCCGTATCAGGTATAACTAGTTCTTCTTCAAAATACAAGGTAGTCATGATAATTTGATTATTTAAAAATCTTAAAATACAGTAATAGAATTTACTACCAATAACGGTTTTAGCAAGAGCAGCTAATTTACTTTGACGCAAAGCTTCACAAAACAAATGATAAGCTTTACCCTTTCCTTCAGTTTCTAAACAATAGCTTTTCTCAAAATAAGTAGCATCCACTTCACTTAAAGGCACAAAAGAGATAATTTCAATCTCTTTTTCATTTTCCGGTTTTAATTTGTCTAGTTCTTCTTTTTCAAAAGTAATATATTTATCTTTATCATATTCATAACCTTTTATGATATCGGTTTCTTTTATTTCTTTTTTACATGTACGGCAGTATTTTAAATAAGAAATACGATTACCACATTTAATATGTAGTTGATTAAAAGAGGTATCATTATTTTTAATAACGGGATTCATAATAATAGGAATATTAACTAAGCCAAAAGATATACTACTATGTAAATTTGCCAATATAATCACCTATCATTAGTATTGGTTGTTTTTGTTTTTCTATGTAAAAAGACTCAACAATTGTTGAGTTTCTTTATTTTTCTAAAATAGCTAATTGTTCTTCCTCACTTGCTAGAGTATCTCTTTCCTTTTTTACAAGAGCCTCTGGAGCTTTAGCTACATAATTCTCGTTAGCAAGTAATTTCTTTCTTCTTTCAATAGATGCTTTTAGATCATTGATTTGTTTTTCTTTTAATTTTAATTCTTCTTCGGTAACTGTTTTTTCAAAGTAAATAGTTGCTTCAAATTTACCAGATTTAATTTCATAAGAGTTGATGTCTAGAGTCTCAGTAGTTATATTATCTTGAAGTTTTAACATTTTGATAATAATTTCATCTTCGGTATTAATCTTAACTAAAGCTTCTTTAGAAATATTATTTTCAGCTTTGATATTTCTAAAAGCAGTTATAAAGTTAAGTTTATTTTCAACTAATTCATAAGCATCAGTAAAAACAAAAGATGATGCATACTTAGGATACTCACTTATCATGATTGACTCTTTTTCTTTAATTGGTAACATTTGATATATCTCTTCTGTAACAAATGGCATAAATGGATGTAACATTTTTAGAATACCAAGTAAGACTGTATAAAGAACAGATTTAGTAGTTTGGGACTCAGAATTGAATTTAGAGAATTCAATATAACTACTACAGAAGTCATTCCATACAAAATCATAAATTTCGGAACCTACAATATTAAAGTCATAGGAATCCATTAATTTAATATTATTTTTTAAAACATTTTGATATTTAGTTAAAATCCATTTATCTTCATCAGTTAAGTTATCAAAATTGACATCGTGTAAATCTTCAATGTTCATTAAAACAAAACGAGAGGCATTCCATAATTTGTTAATGAAATTCCATGTTGATTTTATTTTTTCTTCATCAAAACGAAGGTCTGTTCCAGCTGCACAGTCGGTAGTTAAGTAAAATCTTAAGGCATCAGCACCATAAGTTTCACACATATCAAATGGGTCAATTCCATTACCTAAACTTTTAGACATTTTTCTTCCCATTTTATCACGAACAAGACCATGAATAACAACATCTTTAAATGGTCTAACGCCATTAATATGTTCTGATTGGAATACCATACGAGCTACCCAGAAGAAAATAATATCATAGCCAGTTACTAAGCAATCCGTTGGAAAATATCTTTGCATGTCTTCAGTATTATTTGGCCAACCTAAAGTTGAAAATGGCCATAAAGCACTTGAGAACCAAGTATCTAATACATCGTTGTCTTGAATCCATCCTTCTCCCTCTGGAGCTTCTTCACCAACATATACTTCATCTCCTTTATACCAAGCGGGAATTCGGTGTCCCCACCATAATTGGCGAGATATACACCAGTCATAACAATCTTCCATCCAATGATTCAAAGTTTTTTCGAACTTTTCAGGTACAAAGTTAACTTTATTATCTTTATCTTTTTGAATTTCAAGAACCTTTTCAGCAAGTGGTCGCATACGAACAAACCATTGTTTTGATAAGTATGGCTCGACAACTACACCAGTTCTTTGGGAATGACCAACATTGTGTTTCATTGGTTCAATACTAATAAGTAAATCAGCATCTTTTAAATCTTTAAGAAGTGCTTCTCGACATTCTTCACGACTCATGCCTTCATATTTACCCGTATTTTCATTCATTGTTGCATCTTTATTCATAATTACTATTCGCTCTAAATTATGACGATTACCAACTTCAAAGTCATTAGGATCATGAGCTGGAGTAATTTTAACTACACTCCAATGGTACAAATCCTAAAATCTAAAAATAAATAGTGATTTAAGGTTTCACTAATACCTATGTAAATAAAACTACATCAATTGTTCTAAAGGTTTAATCTTCAAAAACAAATCAATAGTTTTATCATCGTGGATTTCAATTCTATCAATAATTTGAAGAATTAAATCCCTGCTTATGTTTTTTTTGCATTTCATATAAGCCTTTGCAACTTTTCCTGCTTCCAAATAATTGTCTAAAGAATTGTCTTCTTGACATTTTATTAAATCTGCCTGCAATTCTTCTAAACTTATTTGAAAATTCTTTTTCTTTTCTTCTAGTGATTCAGAAAATTTAATATAAGTATCAACTGATATAACTCCATCTTGTTTATCATTATATGCCTCTTGTATTTTTCTATCTAAATTTTTTATTTCATCTTCTGTCTTCAATATTTTATCTGATAATGTTTTTTCTAAAGTAGAAATTTCTTTAATATGAGCCTTGGTTATATTTTCATAATCAATCATTTTCAGAAATTTACTACAAATATTTCTGATTAATTCTAAGACTTGATGTTCGAGATCAAAATAATTAACAGAATGTAAACTGCATAAATTCAATCTTTTATTTCTACGGTAATAATTACATTGAGTATAATATTGCTTATAAAGTTTTCCATCTTTTCCGATATGGTCTTTTTTTGATATATACATATTATGTTTGCAATCATGACATACTAATAAACCATTTAGCAATTCAGGATTTCTTTCACTTCCTCTTTTATAATTTGCTTTAAGTAAGTTTTGAACCTTATCAAATACTGTTTTTTTAATAATTGCTTCATGTTTTTCTGGAACAGAAATCCACTCACTTTTTGGAACTCTAGTTAATTTCTTTTGCCTAAAACTTTTTTTAACATACTTATGTTGCACCATACTTCCCAGATAAGTCTCACTAGACAAAATTTCTTTAATTGTTTTATTGTCCCAAATATATTTAGTTTCTTCAGTCTTTTTCTTACAATTTTTATAATCCCTAACAACTGCTGGTGTAGGTATTTTATTTTCATATAGTTTTCTTTTTACTGCATTTTGAGAACCAGTTTCTAAATACCAATTAAAAATCTTACGAATAACTGTAGCTTCTGTTTCATCTATAATAAGATGATGTTTATCTAATGGATCTCTCTTATATCCATAAGGAGTATTACTACCTCCAATATATTCTCCAGCTTCTTGCTTTACACGCTTAGAATTTCTTACATTTTTTGATAAATCTCTTGAATACTTTTCATTCATAAAATTATTCAATGGTGCATATTCATTGCTAGAATTATATAAGTCATAAGTATCTACTTCTTCTTGTACTGTCATGAAACGAATACCAAGAGAAGGGAAATAATAATCCATATAATACCCACATTCAAAATTACTTCTACCTAATCTTGATAAATTCTTAGTTATTACAACTTTTATTTTTCCAGATTCAATTTCATCAAGTAGTTCTTTCCATCCAGGTCTATCAAAATTTGTTCCACTTTTACCATCATCAATAAACTCTCGACATTTAATACCTTTATTACCATGCTTATCAATAAACTGATTTAGAATTATACGCTGATTACTTATACTTTCGCTTTCATCACTCACCTTTTTCTTTTTATTTTTATCCTCCAACGATAATCTAATATATTTAGCAATTTCATCTGGAGAATAATCTTTTAAAATAACTGAAATGTTCATGTCCTATCCTTTCTTACGAAAGGGATCATACGGAATCATAAAAGCATTCCAAAAAATTATTTTACGCTTAGATTATATCACAAAAAAGCATAAATTTTAATATTAATATATAAAAAACAAATATTATTTAAGACAATTATGATCTCCCTCGTTATTTTAAAACCTTTGCAATATAGCCTTCTAAAAAACTTCTAAAATCATCCGACATAATATCAATTATAGATATTCCATCTTTATCATAATAAACATTAATTTTCATAATTAAATTTATCCTTTCATTATTTAATCACATCTCATAAAGAATACCATGAATATAATACCTATCTTGTTTTTGATAATTTGTTTCTCTTGAACATGAATAAAGTGTAATTATTTTATCTATAGTAGAATCAATTTCTACATCAGAATTAATTACACTTTTACTTTTCATTAAATCAATATAATTTTTAAATGCTTCATTTGTTGTAAAATTCATTTGATATGAATTAGAAGAAGCGTCATCTACATGAACGCTGAAAATTTCTGCTTTTATAGTTTTTTTTGGAGTAAAAATTGTAACATAAGGATGTTCATCATAAAATGATTGCTTCATATAATTTCCTAATTCTCCAAACATACTTTTATTCACAGTATAATGCCCATATATAAAAGTATTATTAGATGTATAATCCTTATTAGCTGTAGCATCCATATAAATAGTCCCATAATTACTATATTTTTTATAGAAAGAATGCTTTAAATAATAGGTGTTATTGTTTGATTGAACAATTGGATAATTTATATTTGTTCCATCAATAACAATCCAAGCAACTATATCTGAATTAATTTTTGATAACTCTTCAAAATCAATTTTAAATTCTTCTGAAGACTCTTCTTGAATATCTTCTACCTTTGAGACTTCTATAAGTTCTTTTTGTACCTTCTTTTCTTCCTGAATTCCTTTATTAATGCTTAAATATTTCCAAGTACAAAAACTAAAAATTCCTATACATACCACTAATAATAAATATTTAATCTTTTTCATATTCTTGTTCCTCTTCCTTTTCTTCTTCTAAGTCTCTAATTTTATCTCTCATATCTTCATTATAAATTGAATCATATTCATCTTGAATCTCATCTACATCATCAATTATCTTTTCAGTTATATTATCAGGATTTACATCTAAAATGTCATATAGTAATAGAGCAACATAAAATTCTCTACTATACCTATCTTCTTTTAAATAATTTATATGTTTTTTTATTTCTTCTATATTCAATCCCATATACATTCTCCTTTTCTATTTTTCTATTTCTTCTAACTCTTCTGTTTTGTTTAAAACTATTTCTTTACAATAATTTTTCCTATCCATATCAATTATTGGAACAAAATTTTCAGGATCTGGAATTATTTTAGGTAATGATTCTACACCATTGTTTTTTATATAATCAAGTTCTTCTTTATATAAAGGAAAAACTTGATAAAAATTTATTATTCCCTTATTTGGTAATTTTAATTCTATACTATATCCTTCAGTTTCAACTTGAGTTGAAAGTAAAATTAAACTTGTAAATTTTGCGTATTTAGAAAATGGAGCATTTTCTTCATTGCTGATTGTATGTCCAAAGCCAACCCAACCATTCTCATTAATAGGTATTCTACAAAGTGTTTGCAATTCATTTATAACCCAATTATATTTATTATTCTTTTCATTAAAATTCCAGTTTGGTGGAAGAAATGCAACAAATTCTGCTCTATCTAAATCAAATTCTTTAATTTCATCTGGAACATTCATTTTGTATGCTCCTGCTCCCATTGTTATTAATTTATAATAATTACTTTTTTCTGAAGGAGGAATTATTAAAATATCAACATGGACATCTGGAGAGTAAAATTCATGATAGACTTGAGTATATTCTCCAAAATTTCTTTTGATATATCCTTCAAAATATTCGGATTCTTCTTGTGTATATAAATATATTGGTTTTTCTTTTAATCCTTTTGCAAAATATTTTGCTTTTTTCATAATTGACAATTTAATCACCTCCTTTTAGCTTAGAATTAATTCCCAGAACTTCATAACTTTCTTTAAAATATTCACATACAAATTTTCTTTGACTATCACTTATTAATTTCAATTCTTTTTCAGTATCATGTTTATATGAACCGTATGGACACCCCATACAGCCAGTTCTACAAATATGATTATAAACTTCAGGGATTTCTATATCATATTTTTTATAGATTTTATCTAATAACTCATCAGTCAAATCATGAATAGGAGTAAAGACCCCTTTTTTTGTAAAACAAGTTTTATATTGAGATCTACGCATCGCACTTTCATTACTTCTAACTCCAAGTATAGGCTTAAGCCCAGTTTCTTTCTCAAATAATCTTGCTGGCTCTTTTTTTAGATACTTGCAACATTTAGGGCTAATCTTATGAAGCCTATTACTTAGCAATAAACTTCTTGCCGTTTTATTTAAAGAAAAAGATGACTTATGTTCTTTGCCATCTCTTCCAATAAAACTTCTACTTTCAATTCTTTCCATCAAACTTTTTGTTCTACTTCCTCTTTGATACCTGTCAATAAAATCATCTTGAATCTTACTAAAGCATGGACTTCCATATTTCTTTTTAATATCAAAAGGTTTCATTTTAGGATAAAGAACAATATCACTATTTTTTAAAATTCGTTTTAATATTTCATGATGTTCCATATAAGTATTTATTCCAACAATCTTAATATCTTTTCTTTTTAAATACTCCTTAATAAACCAAAATAAAAAGTGGCTATCCTTTCCACCACTATAAGATAAATAATAAGTATTTGGTTTAATTTTGTCAAACTTACTTTTTAAATCTAAAAGATAAAACTCCTCATCACTAATCATAATTTATTCTCCTTTGTTATTTTGTTTTTTCTTCTAAATCTATACATATATATTTTTCAAAATAATCATTGAACGCATTTAAAAAATCTTGTTTATCTTTGTATCCTCCTGACATAGCACCTCCATTGCCTTTGTAATCATAATCAACAACTTTACAAAATTTTCTTTCTAAATCAAATTCTATAGTTATTTTAATTTTTTTCTTCTTTTTACTCATGCTTTATCTCTCCTTTTTTTCTTTATAATATTCACTTATTTTTTGTTTTTCCTCTTTTTCAACTTCAGCAAGTTCTTCTCCTCTAATTCTTCTAACAACTTGATTTTCTTTATTATATAAATCATACTCTTTATCATCTATTAGATAAGCAATAGCTCTGTTATCATAACTTACCCAAGCAACATTATCTTTAGGAATATAAAAATATAAATCACTACTATATGGAATACGAACGCAATAAGTATTTTCATTACTTCTTGCTTCATCAATCATCTTTTTAGAAAAAGAGATACTTTTAATGTATCCCTTTTCATTTTCAATAGACATTCCTTTTAATTTTTCTAATTCACTCGCTTGATGTTTTAAATAGGATAAGTAAGCACAATTCCTATTGCATTCCGTTTTAGTTCTGTTCGCTGAAGCAATAATATCTTTTACTTCATCCACAGAAGATACTTGAAGTTCTTCTTGAATTTCCAAAAAGACTTTTACTTCTTCTCCAGGTTCGATTTCTTCTTTCACTATTTCTAATTGCTCTTTATAGCTTTCATAATAATCTAAATATTGTAAATACAATTCACATAAAGGCACTCTTAATTGCAGTGTTTCATTTAAAGATTGTTGTTCATTATATTCTGTTTCTTTTGTTTCAATATTAATTTTAAATTCCTTAATCTTATCTAGTAAATCCTCATAACTAAAAATTTTATTTTCATTTAAAAAATTGATAGTATCAACTATCTTATTATATCTTTTATACTCTCTGTATCTTGCATTATAATATTTTGGATATGAACCAGAACTTATTCCTTTCATACTTAGAATAATTGACTCTTTTGAAGATTGTGCTAATAAATCTTGAATTTTTAATATATCACTATCTTCATTCATTATCTTATAACTATTAAAAACAAAACTATTATAATTTGATCTCTTGTTATAGAAAAAACTTCTTAGATTTTCTTCACTATATTCTTCTCCCAAAACTTTCATAGTTACAAATTTTTGTTTTCCTAATGGTTTTATTCTAATGTTTTTTCCTGGTTTTATTTGATAGCCTTCAATAGAAAGATTTTCTAATAAGTCTTCAAATGAATAACACTTATCTTTTAAAGATTCTAACATTACAATTATTTGAGACTTCCAAGATTGTGTAGCAAGATTATAAATATATTTATTTTTATGAAACCTGCCTATCTTTGGAGCATCTTCAATTATCTTTAATCCATGTTCTAATGCTATCTGGTCGCTTACATCTCTAAGTCCATAAAGTCCTTCTTTAGGATTTGCAAGCCTATCCTCTAACTTTCTGCCTTCCATATTAACTGCATTTATAACAAAGTGGTTATGCAAATGTCCTCTATCTTTATGTGTAGTTACCACGACTTGAAAATTTGGATATAATCTTTTAACTAATTCTACTCCCATTTGATGAACTTCTTCTGGAGTTAAATCTTTTTCTTTTGGGTCAAATGACTGGTATCCATGATAGCAAGTTCGGTTATCATCTGTTTCTTCAATATGGAACTTATCATTGTTCATTTTCATTTCATAAGCAGCGAATTCTGGAGAACAATTTATCCCACTTACTAATAATCCGTTATCCGTTTTTTTAGCATCCTTTATATATTCAAGACAATTACTTCTACCCTGTACTCCTTTTACTACCCATCGTTTAGTTACAGGTATGAGAAACCTCTTTTAATTCATGGATACTATTGTCAGAGAATTCATATAAAAGATGTTTTTTATTTTTCTTATATTCATCAAGTACTAAATCTTTTGTCTGATTATAATAAACTAGATATGATCTAAGTTCATTATCAAACTTTTTTAGCAACAAGTAACAGTTATTGTTAAGAGCTAATTCTCTTTGTGAATCTATCATAACAAATATTGGATTATAATTATTATAATTAAGACAATCTATATTAATACTAGCTTTAGTTTCAACATAGATAACCATATACCCTTTTTTAATATTCTTTATAGATAATTTACTAGGCATGATAATTACAAAGTCTTTTGATAAAATCATATCAATAAATCCTTCACTTAATTTATGCTTATCAACTAATCTTATTCTTTGTTGAAATTTCTGTATTGAATTAGTTGATAATGTTGCTACAGTAGATTTAGTTAATCCTTCTATCAATTCAGAAACTTTTTCATTTTGATTTTTAATTGATAATATATCATCTTTAGAAAGAGTAATTTTTTTATCTAAACCCAACTGAAATTTTTGCATCTTTCTAATCTCAATTATGAAATCATTTATCATCTTACATATTTCTTGTTTTCCTTTAATGTCTTCAACATAAATTTTTTCATATATACAAGCATCCCTAACATATTCAGCAAGCCTATCACCATAGCCATATTTTTTTGCTTTTTCTTTAATTATTTTTCTTTCCTCTTCATTTAGCATAATATTTATTTTTTCACGCCTAGATTTTTTTAAAGGAGTATCATTCATGATTGACCTCCTTCTTTTCTAACTTGATTTTATATTCTTCTAAAAACTTTAAATAATTTCTACGAAAAAGATTTTCATGAATCCATTTTATTCCTTCAGCTTTAACTACTACAGTATTCTCTCGATCATATTTCAAATCTTTTCCTAGAGCTTGACACAATTTAAAAACCGCAACATCTATTGAATTGCGACTCTTATTAAAAAACAGCATCATTTCCTTTAGAGTCAAATCATGATATTCAATTTCTGGTATTGTTATTTCAAGATACAGTTTTAATTGCTTAATTGTTTCTTTATAAAAAATAATTTCTAATTCTAACTGGGAAGCTGATTTATTAAAATATACATCTGTAAGCCACTTAACAAATTCCAAACTTAAATACAAATTTTTCTGACCGTTTTGTGCTTGTCTTACATAAAGCCAATTCTCTAATGGATGTCTTTTCTCCATTATAGCAATGGCTCGATCAAGTTGTTTTTCTGTTATTGATAATTGCTTTTGAACTGTCCATCTATCTTGATATTTATGTTTCATTTTTCTCCTTTCATAGACTTCTTAACTTTAATCTTAAATAAGATATATATATAAAGTATCAAGCATGGTGTTATCACACCCACCCAGGCTTGTTAGGGAGTATCCCTAAGACCCTTAAAAAGTAGTCTCCGACAGTTAGAATTTATTTCATAAATTTATTGTTATTTTTCTATTTCTTCTTCAATATCTTGTTCAGAAATAGGATAAAAATGATTAATCTTGTCAAAAAAAGAAACCTCGGATATATCAATATCTTGAGATTTCATTAACTCTTCTTTTGTAATATTTCCTTTATAAAATTGGTCTGTTAGTTGATGTGAAAGTGTTAAAGGATTTATATTTTCTGTCATATTATTATCACAAAAATCTAAAATTAATTGTGCTTCCTCATCAGAAATTTCTGGATAAATATCATAAATACCTTGAATAATTAAATACTTTTCTAAATTATCTTTTGTTATATCTGACAATTTTTTATAGTCATTTAAAAGTGGGAAAAACATTACATTTGTATTGCTTTTTTCTTTTTTATTTACTTCATTTAAGTCAATTTCTGTATAATCTTTTCGTTCCATTTCTAGTTCATTATAAGAAAATTCTAATCTATTTTCTTTAGAATAATCTTTATATTTATTATAAATATCATTTAGTAAAATTTTAAATCTAATTGCAAGTTCTTTAATATCTACATTATCATCAGGCTTTATAGAATATATTGCTGATGTTTCTCCTGTAATTATAGAATTACCATTTCGATCTTCAACAAAGATGGAAAAACTTCTTGGATAAATGTTGCTTACTAATTCGAAAAACACAGCAAATTTATCTTCTTTTATCGCATTTCCTCCATGCCCTAAATATTGTATAGAATCTCCTTCATTTATTGTTACTCTATAACCTTTTTCACGCATAAAAGTTTCAAAAATTTCTTCAATAATTTCCTCTTGTTCTAAAAATTTTTCTCTATTAAACATGATTTTTCCTTTCTATTTTTCTATTTCTTCCTCTAAATCAACAATATCTAACTTTTTTAATTCCTTATCTCGTTCTTGATATAGTAAAGTATCGACTTTATTCCAATCTATACAGTTATTTAATTCATCCATAAAATTTAATACATCTTCATATTTAGTCAAATCTAAATCATTAAATTTTTCTAATAGTTTTTTACTTCCAATCATCCCACCAGAACAATAAAGATAACTATCTAATTTTCCATCATATTTTTCACAATTTATAGAGATTATATTATCATTTATATCAATTCCTGATATATGGGAATCATTCATATCAATATTTCTATAATCCCAATCTACACATAATTTATTAAATTCTACTATTTTCTTTTTTGCTATCTTAGAAAATTCTTTTGGTAGGGATATTTTGAAATATTTTTTTTGGTGCATACTTTCTTGAATTTCTTCTATTTTTGGAAGTCTATTATTAGTATAATAATACTGTGTAACAACCCTATTCAGATCTTTAGATAATTGAAATTCATAATCCATTTTTCTACTAAGGTTCATTTGTTTTAAATCCAATTCAATATCATAGGAAGTTATATAATTATTTCCATCATAAATATCTAAATTAACTATTATTTTTTGTCCTCTTTTATCTTTAATATCACCTACATTTGTAATTAAATTATCATATTTCATAGGTATCATGCTCCTCTTCTTTTTCACTTTCTTCAATAGTTTCTTGATTTAATTTTGGCAGCTGATTATCAATTCTATCTATGTTAGAATCTATATATTTTTGTAAATCTTCTAATGATACATAGTCTTTAAATTCTTGTAAATCTTCTAAATCAACTAAGCGATGAATATTAATCTCATTTGGTTTATCTGTATATTTTGTTACTAATTTACAATTGCATAATTTAGAAATTTTAATACAAAAATCCATAATATCTTTCAAAGATAAATCTTTTCTTGTTTGAGAAAGCCATATATTATTTTGATCTGTATTGCCATAGATAGTAATTATAGGTTCAAAAGGTTTTCCATAATTAGAGTCATGATTTGCTATCTGGATGTCAAACCATAGAACATCTTTATTATCAGTGTTCTTTGCATGAATTTCATAATATATATTATCATTAATTCCAGAAATCACAGTTTTAAATTTATATTTATCACATAAGTTTTTTAGAAAAGTACCTAAATTTTGTTTATCATCGTTTTCTTTAATATGGAGCTTATCATTATCGTTATTAATCGCTTTTTCGCCAAAAGTCTTTAAAATATACTCATCTGTCAATGTGTAACCATTCCCATATTCTTCTATATATCCTTTATCTATTAAATATAAACAATCATATAAAGAAACATCATTTAGTTCCTTAGATGTTTTAGATAAATATCCTGAATTTCCATTTTCTTTATACTTATTAATAAATTTATCTAATACATAAGTCTCTAAGTCTTTTTCTATTTCTTTTTTCGCATTATCTATAAGTTCATCAATTTTATTATATACTAACATGGAACATTCACTATGAAAATTAGTATCAGTTAATAAGTATTCTACCTTATCATTAAACTCTTTATTTCCTTTTTTATACTCATTTGCAAGTCTAATAATATCATAAGAAGATATTACATTTTTTAAAGATACTGAAACTTTTTTCATATCTTCATACTTCGTTTTTTTAATTATACTTACTAATTCTCTATGGTTATTATCTTCAGTTGGATAACCAGTATAAATACTTTCCTTAGTATTCATATTCTTCCTCCATATCATTCTCCTTTTGTTCTTCATCGCCTAATCCTTGCATTATTAAAATACTTTGTTCTTTGGCTAAATCCTTAACAAAATAAGCATTTTCTTTAATTAAAAAAATATCTGAACCACTTTCTTTTAATGTTGTATATACATTAAGAAAAGTTTCTTTATCTCTAGTTAATCTATCTAAAGATAGCGTAAATACATCTTTTATTTTATTATCTTTTATATCTCTTAGTAAAACACCAAAAGCAGCAGCAGAATTTTCTTTGCTTGGAGCTGTTTCAATATAAACTTTAACTATATCTGCATCTTTTGTAACTTTACTATTAAGAATATCTAAACAATAATCTTCAGAATTTTTAAAATATGATTCAGCATTATCTTTAAAACTACTCAATCTGCAATAAATAGCATATTTTTTTAAATCTTTGTTTTCTTCCCAAATTATTTTTTTTGTTTCTTGTACTGCATCTGTTAAAGTATGTGAATCTAAAACATAATCATCGTATTCTAAATCACCATTGCTATTATAAAATTCTAAATCAAACCAATTATTGTTTCCGATATTTAGTTCATATTTTTTATGTTTGTATTGAAGAATTATATTTAATTCGGTATCATTTTTTATGAATGGAATCATTTCACTTTTAAACAAGCCATCTTGATTTTTATCAATGATAGATGCAACTATATCTCCCTTCTTTATTTCCTTCCCATCTTCATCAATATAGTCTTCTTTAGCAATCAAATTACATCTAACTTGCCCTCTAGCAACGATTTTGTATTCACCATTAGATGTTTTTATACTTGCTACTTCTCCTCCATACCAAAAAACATTATCATGTTCTAAATCATTATTTCCATAATCATTTACTTTAACATTTAAAATTTCTTTTATCCTTCCAATTCTTTTTCTTTCTCGTTTACCATGTCTCATATCTATTTGTTCTATAATTCTTTCTTTTCTTAGCATTGAAGGAATGTATTTACTATTTCTTATACTTTCACAAAATATTTTTTTAATATAATCAGTAATTGATAATTTGTAATTAATGTATTCTTTTGTTAATGCTTCTTTTGAATATCCAAAAATAACTTCACAATTATTATCAATTAATTCATTGCAAACCTTTGCAATATCATTCATATCACGAGCAAAAACATTAATATCATCCACATACAGTTTAGTAATTTTTTTAGATCTAACAGCATCTAATAAAAGTTGTAATGCTTTTTGTTCATCAAATGTCTCTGGTGCTATATCTTTAAATAGTAATGCTTTTTCAGATATTTCTTTACCATAATCTAAATGTATTCTATTTCTACAATAATCAATTTGTTCTTTAATGCCCTTCTTTGTTCCAGCGTTGACATATAAGGCTATTTTATCCATTTTTCTCCTTTCCTAATACAAATCATCTGTTATATCTATATCAATATCTGTATCTATTTTTGGAAATTCTTCATCATAAATTTTATTTATTTCATTAATAATTTTAGATTGGAGCATTGCCATTTCTTCTTTAGTTAAGGTTTGATTATTATCCACTGTATAACCAGATACAGCCCATCCACCCATAGATTTATTAAATTCTAAATCACAAACCACTTCTTTATCATTTATATTTAGATTTAATGTTTTAGCGTGTTTTCCATCATTTGACAAATCAAATTTAGATAATATTGAAAAGTTTATATCAAGATGCTCTAAGCGTTTTGGATAAGTATCAATCATGTTAATATTTATATAATTTTCAATTCCTAATTCTTTTAATTGAGGTTCTAAAGCGATAATTTTATCTGGAACATCGCTTTCATTTATACCCCAAGCATCAGCCAGATCATCAACATAAAATCTGCTATTTTCAGATTCCATTGATATTACATCCTTTATAAGAATTTGTAATTCATTTGGAATTTTTGTAATATCAGTTCTATTTTTAACATTAAATCCTAGTACCATATCTACTAAATTATCATTTGTATATGAACCAGATGTTGATTCACAAAAGCCATAACCTTCATATAATGAGCGACCATCTTTAAATGAAATGTTATAGCGAATTACCATAATATTACCCTCTAACCAAGAATCTAAGACCTCAATATTGTATAAAGATTTTAAATGTTGTTTTTCATTTATATACTTTTCTCTTATACTATTTATTCTTGCTCCAATATTAGAAAATCCATCTTTTGTACTATCACTTATTAAATCGTATCCTTTGACTGCATTATTCAATTCTTGAGATATTTCTAGCAATTTTTTATTGAATTCATCTGATGATTTTTCTGGATAATCTAAGATATATTCCAAGTCTTGTTTAATGTTTTCATCATTTTTAATAACTGCACCTTTCCAAGTGCCTTTTGTATTATTAATTCCATTTAAAAACTTTATTCCTATTCCACCTGCCTCCTTCCAAGGAATTAAATTCTTTGTATAATCATCTATTAAATAATCATTTTTGCTTATTCCACCTGGAATATATGAAGTTTTACTATCACCATATTTAACAAAAATTTGCTTTTCAGTTGAAAGCTCTGGCAAATATTTTTCTAGCCACTTTTTCTTTTCATCTAAAGCAAAATTACTATTACTTAAAAAAGAAGAGAGAATATAAATATCCTCTCCATTCTTAATAAATTCTTTTATTGCATTAGCCAAATTTTTATTAGGTTCTAAATTCTCATAATAGCCTTTTTCTAGTAATACTTCTTCAGATTCTACATTATGCCATTTCGCTAAAGTTCCATCCATATCAACAAAGATTCTTCTTTTCATCTTTTCTCCTTTTTATTTATTCTAAATAATAAACCTGTCTTCGATAAATCAAAATTCTACTAATCAAATTGTTATTTTTATCATAAATTCTGTACTGATTTCCCCAGAACATTTTCCATTTCCAACAAAACTTATTTTTACACTTACCATGTTGTTTCATAAAGTTCTCCTTACAAATACATATAAAAAGACCAACTCATTAAGTTGATCTTTTAACTACGATTTAATTTCTAGCAATCACAGGAAATCAATTGTTCATGACACTTAGGACACATTTCACAATCACATCCTGCATGATGAAATTCGCCCATTAAAGCATTACAATCATGACATCTTAAATCTTTATCATCTATACCATAATAAAAATCGTATTCATCACCAACTGCTATTCTAGGATAATCTTTACCATCATCCATAACTAAAATTCCTGTTTCACATCCATCACATTCTAACATATCTTGATTACAATATTCACATTTTGCCATACTATTTCAGCTCACTTTCAGATTAATATTTATTAATTAAATTATATCATAAGAAACATATTTTAGAAATCATATTAATCTATAAATTCACATTCTCTATTTTTCTTTAATCTTCAAATCCAAATCTTGTTGCATTTGATATATTTTTTCTTGTTGTTTTTTATAATCATATAGTTCTTTTAATTCTTTATCAATTTCAGTTATTTCATCATTTATTTTATTTCTTTCTTCTACTTTCTTTGATTTTTTAGCTTCTACTTTTGCTATTTTTGTTTCTAATTGTTTATTCATTTTTTCTCCTCTCTTAGTACATATCATCTGTTATATCTTTATCTAAATTATCTTCTATTTCTCCCATGCTATTTTTTTCTTGTTCTTTGCTTCTTTCTTTTGATGGAGAAACTAAACTAAATGTATCAGGAATAACTTTAAAAGATTTTCTTTTTTCACCATTCTTTTCATAAGTATCTATATCTACACTTCCTGTAACTGATACTACATCCCCAATTTTATAAAAATCTAGTGCATTTTCAGCTCTCTTGTTCCAAAGTTCACAATCAAAAAAATTAGTTTTATATTCACCATTTGCATCTTTATGCTTACTTTGTACTGCTATACTTATATTCGCAACTTTACCTTTTCCTGCTTCTTTTAATTCAAGTCCATTTGCAATTCTTCCAACTAAAACAATATTATTTACCATAATTTTTCTCCTTTTCTATTTTTCTATTTCTTCTTCTAAATCCTTAGATAAATGATTATCTTTTTCAAATAATCTACTATTCTTATAAAAAGAATCTACAACATTAACATTAAATGGTTCTTGTCCATACCATTCCTTAGATTTTTCTACAGTATATCCAAAAGTCATTCCTTTAAATGGCTGATATTCAAAAATAATACAATTAGAATCATGATTATTTATAATAGAAAGATGCTGCCAATCAGCAAATGTTCTATATTTTTCAAAAAAATTTCTTATTCCTAAATCCTCAATAAAATCACGAAACTTATTAAATTCTTGCTCATTTCTAACCATTATTGTATTTCCACCAGCAAAAAAATCTAACCATTTATTATCATTCATTATAATTGCTCCTTTTTATTTTTCTATTTCTATATCTTCTTCATTACCCAATTCAATTTCTATCTGATGACCTTGTTTTGAATCAATATTATGTTCTTCTATAAACTCATTTAGATAAGAACTTAAACAACTGCTTATATTACGAACTGTATCGCAAGAATAATCTATTTTTTTATTATTACTTTGTTGTATTGTTAAAATTCCATCTTTAAAGTTAATGTTTATATTGAACGGATTGCTTAATTTTTCACTATATAAATTAGTAAATTCTCTCTCATGCAAGTCTTCATAATTTAACTCAATTTCGCTATTATCATACATTGATTCTGCTTTATTTATAGCTTCATCTATATTTTCAGTTTTAATGTGAACTACTTTAGATAATATTTCTTTAACTTCAACATCATATTCTTTAATGATGATATTCTCTTTAATTTCAATAAAATCTTTATATTTTTCAGAGATTTCAGTATCTTTTCTAAAAGCATCAAGACACTCATTTGTGTACATACTTTGATAACCATTTAAGCTATTTATATTTATTGGATTTCCATTAAAATCTGTAAGAGTAAATCTAATATCTGAACCCTCTTGTGTTAAAGTATATATTAATTTTAAAGGGTCTTTTACATCATACTTTTTCCCATTTAAGATTTTATTAAAACCTTTTTCATCATCAATAATATAAGTTACTTTTCTCATATAATTATCCTTTCTATTAAGACAATTCAAATATCCATTTCTAATTCTTCTAAGTTATTAACCTTTTCTAAATCTAGAGAATTATTTTCATAATACTTTACGACATCATCAATCATATCTTTGTCTATCTCAAACATAATACAGTTCCGATTAATCTCTAATGATGCTTCTCCTATAGAGCATGAACCTGCAAACTGATCTAGTACTCGTTCAAATTCACTTGTAATATATTTCTCAATAGCCTTATACAATTCTTTAGGTTTTTGTGCCTGGTGAATTCGTTCTTGCTTGCTTGGCGGTTCATATACAAATGCTGTAGGAAGCATACCATTCGTACCACTCATATAGTGAACTTCTAAATTATTAGATAATAAAAGTTCCTTTATTTCCTCTGAACTTTTACCTTTGGAAGATAATCCATGCTGTTCTAATTCAGCAATATTTTTCTTAGTATCTAATCGCAAATTTCTTGCTTTTCCTTTAGATAAAAATAGTATATCTTCGCAATTACTAGATTTTCTTCCTGTGTTATTCACTTGATTTCCTTTTATCCAACTAACTTTTGCATAATAAAGAAAGCCTGATTCTTTTGCCATATTTTTAATTTTAGTAAGATATTCCCAATTACCACCACTTTCTTCAGGTAAAAATTCCACTAAAAAAGCTCCTTGCTTTAACACACGAAACTTTTCTTTAAAATCTTGCTCACAATACTGAAAACAAGTATAAGAGTCTGCAAAATTCCTATTACCGCCTTTATTAGTAGATAAATCATAGGGATGGTCTGTAATAATTGCATCTATACTATTATCTGCAAACATTGATAAGTCTCTACCATCTCCATTTATGAGTAAACATTCACAGCCATTTTGAGATGTTTTATAGACACCTCTTGCAACTTTTGTAAATAGTCCTCTATTAATTCCTTCATATATTCTTGCACGAACAGAAGGCAATTTAACACCCATATTTAAGGTATTATTTACAACTTCTTCTGCTTCTTTTAAAGAAAATTCTTCACAATCCTTAAAATAATCAAACAACGATGCTTGAATAGTAGCCATTAATACACCATCTCTAATTCATTTTCTAATTCTTCTTTTAATGAGGAATTAGATGATATGTTTTGCACTTTTTCTTGCACATTTTCATAATCAGCTTCTTGAATTATTTCCAATAATTCTTCAGTTATTTCATTTGGTACATATATATATGGCTGTGAAAATTCATACTGATTTTTGATTATATTGACTACATTTTTTATTGCATTCTCATTATTAATAGCATTTTCTAAATCTATTACTCCACCATCTAACAAAGTACAGTGATTATCATAAATTGTATAGTCTATTTTATCTTCTTGATTAGAAATATGAAGTATTCGTATTTGTTTATTAATACTTATTAAAAGTATATCCATTTTTCTCCTTTCAAGTTAAGCCATTTCTATTTCTTCTTCTATTTCTATATCTTCTTTATGGAATGTTTTTTGAGCAAGTTCTAATCCTTTTTTTAAGGATTCATTTTTTATTATATCTTCATACTTTAATCCTAAAGCTACTAGAGTATCCTCTAAATCATTTGTATATCCATATTCATGATTAATCAACTCTGTAATAAACATATCTTTAATATAACCTGTACCATCTTTATCAAGCGATATTTGTTCTTGGTGTTCTCGACTATGCCTTTTCATCATTTCTATATATTTTTCTTTATCTGTAACTCGAATAAAGCCTCCACCTGGAATTCCAGTTACTTTATCCGTATCATTCTCATTTAATCCTAATTGTTTTAATCCTTCTTTAAGTTGTTCATTGCTAAATGCAAATGCTACTGGAAAATCATTAAATTCTTTTTGATGTTTTTCTCTTAATTCTTCATATTTATTCATAGTGTTTTTCCTTTCTAAAACATATCATCTGTTATATCTTTATCAATTTCTTGTTCTTTATTTTTTTCAATTTCACCTTGCTTTTTATATAGAACATTTTTACCATAAGCAATGGAAGTTATATTAGAAAAATCAAAGCAATTCTTATAACAGCTAGAATCATCCTTTTTATGCTCTTTTAAAAAATCTTTTACTTCTTCATAATACTTTTTATAATCACTTGCACAATAAACTTTATCTCTTATCTCACTAATCAATTTACTTTTAGGAAACTTAAATGTTAAACTATCTCCATCATAATTAATAGTAATATTAAGATTAATAGCATCTGTGTCTTTGATAGAATTTAGTATATCCCTGTTAATAAATAGATTTGAAAAAGAACCATCTTTGTTTTCTAATATTTCCTTTAAATAATTATTATCAAAATCGTTTTTTAAAAGAATTTCTGCTAAATCTTTAATTATTTCCTCTTTTTCTAAAATTTTATTACACATTTTGCTAATAGTAACTTTTGGTTGGTCTAAATATTCAGTATAAATTAAATTGTTAGAAAAATTAAATTCATGTTCAAACTTATATTTTGCACTAAAATTAGGAATTGGTATTTCATTTAATTCCTTAGAATCCATAAATTCTTTTTCTATATCATTCTTGTAAGAATCAAATGTGTGTTCTTCCTGATTATAAAATTCTTCTTTATACTCATTTTTTAATTTTATTTGGTAATGTAAAGCATATTTTATCAAGTAATTGCTAATATCCTGGTAAATTTGATTTGATAATTCACTAAGATAGGAATATTTATAAGTTTCATCCTCTTTAAATACATAATTTCTGATATTATAACTTGGATTATACAAAATTCGATCTATACAATCAAAATAACCTGCAAATTCATATTTATTATCATTCATACTATTTGACTCATAATTTTTTTCATATAAAAGATAAAATCTATGATTAAATCTTTCTTTATAATAATGTTTGCTATTACTTGAATATTCTGTATCAATATAAGTAAAATTTGGTATTCCTGAATTAATTAAAAATTCATCAAAACTTGTCTTATTAAACATATTGTATCCTCTCTTGGCAGTAAAAATAATCTTCTGTTTTGCTAAGGGATTTTATATATTCTTGTAATAGCCTTTTAGAAGCCTTGTTATTTTCATGTTTAATTAGTGATAATAGCGGAATTGTGTTTGAACCATATAAAAAGATATATGGTTTAGAGAAATTCACAAATTCGTTAATAAGAGTAACAATTTCGGACACAATTTTTTCATCATCAAAGTATTCATTAGCACTTTCCAAAATACCGCTGTACAGATATTGTCCTTTACAGTTATATAAGGTATATTCTACTTCTAATCCATAATTAACTATATGAAGTATCTTATTTTCTTTACTAATAACGACTATACTCATTTTTTTAACACCTCATTAAGATCGTCTATATCCATAATACATACTTCACAAAATGGACAAGTTTTAAGATTATGCTTTCTATATTCATTCTTCAAATTAGTTCTTTTTATTAAATTATAATAATCCCTATCATCAAAATGAGAATCTGGAAGATAATCAAAATATTCAGGTAAATAATTTGTAACTTGAAGCAACTTAATAAAATCAAGTTTCAAAACTTTACATAAAGCAATTAAAGTAATTAAATTATAATTTTGTCTTTCTCCATTTTCAATTCTTGTAAGCTCTGTATCACTTATTCCTACCGCTCTTGATAATCCCCTAACTGAATAACCTCTTTCTAACCTTTTATTTCTAAGAATTACTGCTAATTTTAAATAATCATTTTTCATTGATTTTTTCTCCTTTTTCTATTTTTTAATTTTTAAAACAAAAAAAGAATCAAATTACGATTCTTTATAATAAGCCAATAATTACAACTAAATTAGATTTCTAATTCCATTTCATTAAAATTCTTATTTTTAGATAATTCTTTATCAACTTCTTCTTTTAATTTATCTAAACTTACATATAATGTTTCCCCTTTGTACTTACCATAACTCCGACTTCCCCTTGTTCCAAAATTATATGAATAAAGTTTATTATTTATAAACCCTTGTGTTGCAAGGGCTACAGGAATTCCATATTCTTTAAACAAATACAGAAATATATTTTGTTGAACTTTATTCTCATAATTATTATCTCTATAATACTCAATTGTTTCTGATAAAACCTCTCTACCTTCATGAATAGCAACTTTAGTAGAATAAATTTTATCAAAAAACACTTTATTTTTCTCTTTTACTTCTTTATTTTTTCTTTCTTCTTCGTTCCTTTTCTCTTCTAATTCCTTTTCTTTTTTCCTACTTTCAAATGATTCTTTAGATTTTTCTGCTTCTTGATATAATTCAGGAATATAAAGTTGAATATAGGATAATTCCATTTTAGAGAAATAACTATCTTTTTCTATTTTAGTCTTTAAAAAAGAATGGAAATCATCATAAACTGATTTTATTTTTTCGTTCATATAATTACAATATCTAGTATAGTCTTCTCTATCAAATTCATCTATACTACCATTTATTAAAGGAATATATCTATTTGGGGAGATAGTATATCCTTTAAATAACCAGCATTCTCCTTTGACATCTTTATATAATACATAAGCACCATACTCATTTCTATCTTCATTTAAAATATATAGATTATAGTTATTATATTGAAGCATCAGAACTTCTTTTTCTCTTGATATTGGATTGTTTCCAGTACTTAAATAATGAACTACTGATTTTTCAACATTCATTTTTCCAGTTCCTCCTCTAGCTCTTTTTCCTTCTCTATGCTATTAAAATAAGTAGTTATGTCAGCTTGTAATTGTTCTGCTTTTTTATAAAGATCAAAAAGATTTATTGTATCCTTTGAAAAAATTTTTTTATTTAATTCCTCTTTTGATGTATATTTGTCTAAATCTTCAAAAATTTCTTCATCTTTTCTATTTATATTGTATTCTTGGTAAAATTGTTCTAATTCTTCAGAAGCAGGAAAAACGAATTGATCTATTATTACATTTGTGATTTTTGCATAACGAAACATTTCATTCGGATTATTAGTAAAAATCTTTTTAATAGTTTCTAAAAAGTTATCATGTGGAATTGATTTCCATGGAGCATATTCTTCTTCCATCATATTATGAAAATCGTTATATATCTTTTTTTCTGTTTCGCTCATTTTCTTTGTAATTTCTTCTATTACAGCTGGCATATCTTTTATTACTATCTTTTGTAAATAGTCCTCATAATAGTTTATAAAATCGCAATACTTTTTTGCAATATCATCAACAGTCATTTGTTTTTCTCCTTTACATTTCTAATTCAATCTCTTCTTTTTGTTTTGAGTTTTCCTTTAATTTATGACTTAATAAGATTCTTTGATATTCTGCTGACATATTTCTAAGATTATTCCATTGGATAGGATTTCTGTTTTTTAGATAATCTTTTTGTTTAGAAGATTCAAATAAATAATCTTGTATTTTCCATAACTTCCTAAACATTTCATTTGATAAATCAAATTCTCTTAAATCATAAAATCCTTTATATGGTTTATATTTATTTATATCTCTAAAAGGCTCATCTTCTTGTTTTACATCTATTTGTTCTTCTGTTCCGACTCGACAATACATAACCACTTTTGGTTTTTCCATATTTTCTCCTTATTTTAATTCTAGTTTCATTCCTTGATATATCCCTTTATCATCTGTTATTGGACTACACATTCCTGAACTATTGTATTTTTTCAGTTCTGTAGCACAAGCCTCTACAACATTACTCATAGTATATCCATCAGTAAACAAAAAGTACTTTGTTTGCGGTGTAGAAGGCTTTTTATTATTTGATTCTTTTTCAGTATTATTTGGAGTAGAATTCTGCTTATTTGATGTACTATTATTATCATTAGATTCTACTTTATCTGGTTCAGTAGTTTCTTTTGGATGTTCTATAATTAAAACATTTAATATCTTCTTTGCCATATTATTTGAAGAATCAAAAACAAAATATACCACTTCGTATTCTCCTAGTTTTGATGTATCAATATTAGAGTATTGAACTTTATCAACTAAATCTCCATCAATATCATCATTAGCTTCTTTTATAAACTCTTTATAATCAATGACAGCATCTATTTCAATAGTAATTTTATCTGTGGTTAATTCTAAAATAGGCGGTTTATCATCAATTTTATCTTGCTTTTGCTCAACTTTTGGCTCATTAGTAGATTGATTATCAGGTATTTCGTTTTTCTTTGAATTAGAATAAATAAAACACAAGGATAAGAAAAGAAGAAAAAGAAGAGAAGTTATAATGACTATATTCCTCTTCTTTATATAATTCTTATACTTTTCTAATAATTGTTCATCATTCAAAAATATCCCTCCTCACATTTAAAACATATCATCTACAATATCCTTTTCCATACTTAAAGATTGAGTAGTCTTCTGATAAAGTTCTTTAATATGTTCCACCCAATTATCAATAAACTTTCTATCTTGTGGATTTGTAATTTCTCTATTTGAAGAATAATATGCTTGTCTTACACCTGAAAAATCATTATTTACTTCAATAGTAATATAACTTTTCTCTGGATCTTCATTTTGCCTTATAAAAAAGATATTACTTCTTCCTTTAGCAAAACTTTCTATATATCCACCTACACAGTTATTATTATTTCGACCTTCTTGAAGTAAATCTTCCATTTCTTTAGGAACTATAACTTGTAAATTATCATCTTTATATTCATATTTTGCAAGTTCTTGACTTCTTTCTCTAAAAGGTAAGCCTAAACTAGCCTGATATTCTTCTCTTTTAGCTTGTAATACTAATTGATGATTTCGATTTATTACATCATGTTCTCTTTTTAAAGCATTACTATTGGTTACAGGTTCAATTTTACATTCTATTGCCATCTTAATATAATCTCTTAAAATAATAATTGCTTCTTCAGATTTTATTGCCTGATACATATCTACTCTTGATAAATAATTAAGTAAACTATCTAAAGTATAAAGTTTTTTACCATCATATTCAGAATTTAAAATACCTCTAATTGCTTTAATAGTTTGAGTATCTCTAATTCTTAAATTTAAAATAGTTTCTAGTTGTTCTTTTGATAAATTATCTTTTTGTATCCAGACTCTAAATTCATTCCATTTCGTAATATCTCTTGTTAAACCTTCATCTTTTAACAATTGCCAAGCAAATTTTGGAAGTTTAGTTATTTCATTCATATTGTTGCCATTTTTAAAATTTCTAGGATATAATTGTAAATTCGAAGAGTCATGAATCCAAATATTAACAAGATTTTCAAACCCAGACTTAACCATTTTTTCTAATTGAGGATATTTTAAATAAGTAATTGCGTAAGCTAAATCTTCTGCATTGCCATGATATAGACTATTACACCCATATCGCCAATAGTTATTATTAGCTTCTGCTCTTTTCTTGATTATTAGCTCTTTATATTCTTGAACAGAAGAATAAGGATTATCACTTTTAAATAAGTCTATTATCTCATCGTAAATAATAGATTTATTATCAAAACTACTATAATACCCATGCTTACAATCTGCAAGTTCATCAATAGAAAAAACATCATTTTTACTATAATTTTTAATTCTTTCCCTAACAGGTTCTGTTGGATAACGATATTCTAAATCACGCAACAAATGATCTGTTGATACAAAGAAAAATTTTTTTACTTCTGGAACATAAAAATAAATATTTTTGAAATGTTTTTTATTATTGTCATAATAATACCCAGAAGTATAGAAAAAATTGGAATATGGCTCATTTTGATGTTTTTCTAATAGTTCATCTAATCTTTTTACTATAAATTCTTGTTCTATTAATGAAAAATCACTTAATGTTTTAGGTTTTTCCATATTTTAATCTCCTGCAACAGGTAATGATTCTTTAATCAAAACTTCTAAGATTTGTTTTGTTTCATTTCCAGAACTATCTCTAACTTTATATTCTATTTCATATTGTCCAACATCAGTTGTATCAATTACATTATGTTCTACAAAACTTGTTAAATCTCCATCAATATTATCTGTTGCTTCAATAATCATTGATTCATAATTTAATATATCATTTTTATAAATTACTATTTTAGATTCTTTCAATACTAAATTAGGGGCTTCTTCATCAATTATTATATCTTCTTTTATTTCTTTATTTGGAGTTAATTGATTATTTGCTGCTCGATGAATAAGACTTGTTATAATACTTGAAAAGACTATAAAACTGATTAATATTATAATTGCTATTTTTTTCTTCATATTATTATCCTTTCTTTAATCTGTATAAATAAAACCTACTAAATATAAGCCACTTGATTTACTAGCTTCTCTATACTCTTTTAAACTAGAATAAGTTTTTGTTCTAACAAGTTCATTGGCGTGTTCTTTTGCATAATCAACTTGACTGCAATCAGAACTATCAACACTGCATTTGTTTCCGACATTGCCTTCGCTTATTGTAATAGATGTTCCATCGTATGCTTCAACATAAGCGACATGACCGTATTTTCTTCCAGCTAAAACGGCAACACTATTTGGAGCTGGACGACTTCCTGTTTTATATCCCATAGCAATCGCTGATGATAACCAAGTTTGAGCATTTCCTGTTGGCATTTTTATACCTGTATTTTCTAATGTTCTTCCAAAACTGAACCATGTACATTGCCCTTTAAAACCTGCTGTTGTTAATGTGTTTTTTGAATTATAATAATCACTATTCAAATTCATGGAATTATCATTTTTACCATATCGTATAGGATAGTCAACAAATTTTTTATCAAATTCATCAAACAAATTATCTGATTCATATAAAGATTTCATAAGTTCTAATTGCAAAGCATTAAATCCAGTACTACTATAATCAGTTACTTTTTTCTTTTGCATAAAAGAATTCATATACGAAAAGTTATTATTAATCCATTCCATATATTCATCATATCCTGGATTTGTTATAACCATTATTTTAGTAGTAGATGTTGTTTGGTTCTCCCCTTCGCCAGTTGTTGTAGTTTGTTCAATTATTTCATGTTTTTCTAATAAGCCTGCTGACTTAAATTTTTCAAACAATTCTTTTTCTGTAGCATCAAGAGAAAGATCTGCACCTGTACCTTGCATAATAGAAAGTGGAACACGCCAATCTATCTTTCCATAAGTACCTCTTACACCAACAACAAGACTGTCAGGATTTTCTCTCATAAATTCATTTACTTCTTTATCAAATGATTCTTGCATTGTTGTCATATAGTTTTGATAACTATTCGTAGTTTTACTTCCCCAACTAAAAATTGAAGATATTAATACGACTACTAAAACAACTAATGCTAAAGGTAATATAAATTCAGATATAGCCGAAATTGCTGATAATAGTAATTTAATGCCTTTCTTCATTACTAATCTAATAGCATTTGCAATTTTGTTCTTTATAGGTGCTGTAACCTTATTAACAACTTTTTTTACAGGTTTCTTTATCGGATTAATTACTCTTTTATTTATGGTTTTCTTAACAGTCTTATTTGTTTTTCTCTTAACACTTGTCTTTAAGTAATCCCTTCCTGTACCATCGCTAGATATTGCCTTATCCAAATCCTTTGATGCTCTTGTTATACTTCCACTAATTTTAGATATTCCTTTACCAGTTTTACTAGCTACAGTTACGGTCTTTGAAATCTTCCCTTGATTTTCAGTAAAGCCAAAAGTTTTTGCTATTTTATTTGAAACACAAGTTTTTAATTTGCTTTTTGAAACTTTTGGTTCTGGTGTAGTTATATCTTCTTTACCTTCACCAATCTTACTTTCATTATTAACATTCGTTTTCAATCTTGATGTTGTGTTTTCTTGTGTTTCAGTTTCATTGACATTTGTTTCTGAAGAATTTTCAGATGTTTTTAATCGTGATTCATACTCTTCTTTAGGAATTTCAGAGGTATTTGCAACTTCATCATTTTGTTTATGATCTTCTTGTTCTTTATTTTTAGCCTCTTCTTCTAACTTTTTATCTTCCTCTAAATCAGTCCTTAAATTTGATAGTTTTTTTGCGGTTTTATCTAACAAATCAAAGGATTTTTCAGAAGTATATGATTTTGCTAATTTTGCTCTTTCTAAAGATTTTGTAATATCATCTCTGTTTTTATTATCCATATTTTATCTAGCCTGTACTTGATTATCTGTATTATTTACTTTGTAAATGAAATAATCTTTTGGAATCTTATTTGAAAATGGTATTACATCAGAGCCAAATACAAGTAATCCCTGTCCTGATGGAGCATCTCCTTCAACATATTTTGCTTCTTCTTCACTAATATCAAAAATACCGCATATATGCGGTAAATCAAGAGCCTTTTGTTTCAATATAATAGCAAATTCAGAATTGGATAAAATCTTTCTTCCTTGCTCATTTTCTAGCATATCAGCAATGTTTTGAGTAATGATTGTATTCATTCCTAAGAACTTTCTACCTACCTTATAAAACTTAGCCACATATTGTGCTGAATATGGATTAGCAAGTAAAATATGAACTTCATCTATAAATATCCAAGTATATCTTCCTATTTGTTTGTTAGCTGTTAAACGATTTTGGATATGATCTAATACAACTAAATATCCTGTTGTTTGAAGACTAGATGATAATTCACTAATATCAAAACAAATTAGTCTATTTTGAATATTAACATTTGTACTTTTAGAGAATATATCCAATGAACCAGAAACATACCTTTCAATTATTAATGCTAAATTTTTAGCTTCTTTTTCAGGCTGCTCTTTTAGAATTTTATAAAATGTAGGAAGTGTTGGTAATAATGACTTATCTTGATAATTACTTTTCTCATAATCTTCAAATATTAACTTCGTGCATCTATCTATAATTGTTTTTTGCCCACCACTTAATCCATTTGCACCAACAATACTTTCTAAAAAGGCAATAACATATTCTGCTTTAGATTTGATGGGGTCATTCTTTCCACCTTCACTTAATCCATAATTCAAATCTAAATCAAATGGATTTATATGAGTGTCTGATGTTGTTGATATTACTATCTTTTGTCCTTTAAAAACATTTAGAAGTTCACCATATTCGTTTTGTGGATCTATTATACAGACTTCATCTTCTGGATAGCGAAGTAAAATTTGTTCTATTATTGTCTTAACATTAAAAGATTTACCTGCACCAGAAGTTGCTAATACACAACCATTTCCATTTATTAATTTCTTTCTATCACAAAATATAGCATTTTTACTAACTAAATTAATTCCATAGTATATTGATTTATCATGAAGAAAATCTTTACTATTAAAAGGTACATTAACCGCTGTAGCTTCGCTAGTTAAAGTTCTTTGAAATTGAATATTATTATGTCCGAGTGGAAGTATGTGTTGTAATCCTTCTAATTGTTGCCATAGTAACGCTTTCATTTCAACTAGCATTTCTGATGCTATTTCATGAACTCTTACAGTCTGATCTTCTAATTCCTCAAAACTATCTGCTGTAATACAGACCATAAAATTATTTTGGAATATCTTTTGATTATTTTTTTGCAAGTCATATTGTAATTGTTCTGCATTTGAAATTCTAGTTTCTAATTTTTTATCCTTAACATAATTATAATCCAAATTACTTCTTCCTGCTCTTTTTATCTTCTCTAATCGCTCTGTTTCCATAGCTGATAAACTTTTATCTACTTGCTTAATCATCTTTGCGGAATTTGTTGGTGTTATATTTAAAGTAGTTGTTAAATTTATATTATCTAAAGTTGTTAATTTATTATAGAAACGAGGAGTTAAAGATTTAGGAAGTTTACTAACATATAAAATTCTAAGAAACTTCTTATGCTCAATTTCAATAAAATCGCTTTCTCTCATTGACACTTCTCTAGGTGCTAGTGCATCAAATAAGGATAAACTATTTTCTTTTGCATATTCTAAAATATTATCAATTTTTCTTTCTTCTAATGTATTAGTATTTAGATAATTATAAATAAACTCTAATCTTTCTCTAATAGGTACAATTCTAACTTTAGATTTAAGTTCTTTAAATTTTTGTTCTGTTTTTAAATAAATATTTAAAAACGAAGCATTTGCTTCCACAAAATCCTTAGCCTTTAAGGAGATAACTATAAATCTCTTGGTTTGAAGTGTATTTTCATTCGTACCTAACGAATTAACAACTAAAGTATTTAATTCTTCAGCAATTTTCTTTTGATTAGAATCTTCAACAAGATCAGATTCAAAAATAAACTTTTCCTTATATCTATCTGTTTTAATAGGCATACCTGCATTAACTACTTCAATATGGGTATCTTCTCTAAATGAATGAAGATAATCTAGCCATTTAAAGAAAATAGTTTCTGCTTCTTCATCATTTGCCTTAGCAAATGATACATCAGAGTATTCCATACAGATAGAATACTCTTCATCATTTATTTTAAAAATACCTGTTTTTTCATCAACTTCATTAAAAAGAAAAGAAACAATATCTTGTGTTGTTTCTGGTATAAATGTCTTAGGAATCCATTTCTTTTTCTTCTTTTGGTTTCGTACTACTTTCTTTGGTTTCTTCTTCAATCGCTTTATTCTCCTTTCCCATTGCCTGTTGTACGAACTTCAATAAAGCCTTTGTTTCATCTTCACTTAATGAAAAATTGGAATCACCTGTTTTTGTTGAATCTATTCCAAATTTTTTCTTTGCTCTTGCTAAATCCCTTTGTTTTTGGCGTTCCTTTCTCAATTCCTTTTGTTTTTGTTTTTCTTCTTTAATGCTTTTTTGAATTTCTAACTTTTCTTGTTTAGAAATTTTAGGAACAATCTTTTTATTATTTTTTTCTTGAGCTATTTCTTCTTTTGTTTTATAAAGAAGTGGTTTAGCAAAATTTATATAGTTACGCTTCCAAAAGAAAACTATTTTTTCAGCATTTAAGCCTTGAATTGGAATAAAACCAAAAAATCCAATTGGAGCTGCAACTAATATAACTAACCAGCCTGTTACATCAGAACCTATAATAGGAGTTAAAAACAAATACAAAGGTACTACTGTAATAACAATTAAAAGTGCAAATAACCATTGTCTTATGGTAAAATTATAAAATTTTTCTTTATAATCTTTTATTTCATCATGAATACGAGGTTCTATTCTATCCATATTATCCTCCTGTCCATTTCTCTGCCAAATTACTTGTCATTGATATAAGAGCCATCAAAAATCCATTCAAGAACATAACAGCAATCAATGTACTAATTGAGCCAGCATTTGTTAATGATCCTAGTGCTAAAGAATAAATTGCTGTAGCAACTACTATCATAGAGGCTTCTATTCCCAAAGCAATCGTTGACATAAAAAATCTTTTGCAAACTGAAGAACCATCTTCCCATGCTCCTAGAGCGATAGGAATTGGTGAGAATGCAAAACTTAATATAAGTTTTCCTATACGAGTAAATACTTGTACTAAAATTCCTACTAAAGTACCCATAAACGGAATGTACAATATCAAAACTATTACAGCCATCAAAGCTCTTTCTGCTAAATTACCAGCATTTGATACCAAATCTCCCATTTGTGATGCCAAATCTGGTATAGAAGATGTTGAGCCTATTGTTGATATTACTTTAGTTAATAGTTCATTTGATATACTCATAATTGCTGATAATAATTCAAATGAATTCTCTAATAACATTTTAAATATAAAGAAACGGATAACCATAAAGACTATCCGCTCCCATGTTAATCTTTCAAAGTCCATTACTTTTTTTAGAAAATCCATTAAGAAAAATAAAGTCAACAAACTTAAACCAAGTGGAACAATTACATTATGAAGTGATGATGCTAAACTCCATACATTCGTTCCTGATATAGTTTTCCAATTACATAAATTTCTTATTGTACCTACAAAATTACCAAAATCAATATTAAAGCCTAAAACGGTAAAGGTAATTCTGAAGATATTCTCAATCAGTTTAGCCATAAACCGCCTCCTTAGTCAGTTTTTTATAGACCAAATAAACCTTTTGAAAGCCCTACTCCAACTACCATACCGCCAGCCATAACTGTCATTAATGCTCTTGATTTACCTTCCGCATCATCTCTTTGCCATGATAGAGCAAACATAACAGCTCCTACTAACATAACTACTCCACCAATTTTCACCAACCAATCGCAAACAAATTGGATAAAAGTATCAATACTAGAAGTATTACTATCTAAAGCATATACTTGTGAAGTACTTAAAACAAAACTCATTAAAACAATATTACCCATACTTACTACTTTCTTGTAATTCTCTTTTACAACTGAAATTAGTTTATTCATTTTTTTCTCCTTTTCTTTTTATAAACTATCTAATAAGTCGTCTGTTATTGTTTTATTGGATAGCAACATATCACTATCCATTTTTCTTAATTCAATTTCAGATAAATTTCTCATTTTAAAAGACTGCACTTTTGCAAAAGGCAGTCCTAATTCATTTAACATCATTTGTTGTTTGTGCATTTCTTTAGATAATTGTCTTTGTTGTAAATGATCGTAATAATTATTGATTGTTGCTTCTCTATTCCAAGGTTCAAAAAGTTCATTATATCTAGGATGTTTTGTTAAGTCGTATAATGAGGATGTAAATGGTCTAAGCCCAGATACAAGTAAAATGCAAGTTCCTTCTTTCATCCTAGCTATTTCATCAACTTGAGATAATTCTCTTCCTACAATATCCCAGTTTGTTGAAGATGAACCTTGTTTAGAATAAGTTCTTCCTGAACTCTTTTTATACCAGGTCTTCTTGCCCAAGAGAAGTGAGACATACTCTAATGTCTCCTTACTTCGAGATCCCAAAAATAAAGTGTAGTCGCAGCAATCTAATCCTGTCTCCCAATTATCCTTGTAAACTTTCTTATACTGAGATAATGATTGAAGTCCTATAGTAACGCCACAATTAAGTCCTCTGATGTATGCGAGCATCTCTAAAAATCTTGGAATCGTTCCCAGCTGACTCCACTCATCCATATAAATTTGACACCCAGCAGGTAAAGAACCATTACATTGACTAGCATTATAATCAATTATAGTAAATATTTGAGAATACATTATATTTGCTAAAAAATTAAAGGTTTGATTGTTAGGGCTAGTTATAACAAAAACTGCAATTTTTCCTTCATCTCCTGCTTTACCAATCCTATTCAATTCCATTGTATCAGTAGTAGTCATTTTTTCTAACTCAGCAATATTAAATGGAGCTAAACGAGCGGACGCTGTCATGATGATCGTTGACATCATTTTTGGGGAACTTGCTGAAACTTTAAAATGATTCCACTGTTTTATCCCAATATTGTGTGGGTCTTTTCTCTCCCAAGCATCAAATAAGCGTCCTAATTGTGAATTACCTTCTTTGTCAGGTTCTGCATATCTGATAAGTTCAAGAATAGTCTTAAAGTTTTTATCTTTATCCTCATAATTAGATATAACATAATACATAATCGCTTGAAGAAATACCATTTCGGCTTTCTCCCAGAAGGGGTCTCCAGTGTTTGATTCAATAGTATCAGACTTTGTATTTTGCATTAAAGTATTAATCAAACTCATTACATCATCTTCTGCTATCCATGTGTTATTTTCCATTTCTTGTGCCATAGTTAAACCATTATTAAAATCTATTTCTTTATAATTATCTGGAACTTTAGGCACTTTACGAATATACATAAGCGGATTAAAGTTATCTGATTTACTTTTATCAACTAAATTCAAAACTTTAATGTCATAACCATTATTTACTAAGGACATCCCACAGTCCCTAAGCAACTCTCCTTTAGGGTCTGTAACAATAATAGATTCACCATTTGCATTTAAAATATTAGGTTTAAAATAATACCTTGATTTCCCTGTTCCTGGTCGCCCTATTAAAGTTACATTTCTATTCCTTTTAGATATTTTCATATTTTTAGAAAATAATTCTGTTGAAGTAAAAATTTGATTATTTTCAAATGTTGGATCTCTAAATTGCTTTGTTGCTTTAGAGTCTGCCCAATCTGAAGAGCCATAAGTGTTTTCCTGAATATTTCTTTTTTGTGATGATAAATAATTATAAATCAAAAGAAAAATCATAAATCCTACAAATAAAGAAATAGATATAGTTTTAGAAGTAATTACTAATGGTGTATTAAGTTTATATATATTATCAAGTGCTTCATTCATATATTCTAATTTAAAACTTCCACCATTATTTTCAACTAAAGTACATACTCGCAATGTGTAATAAGAGGCTACTAATACAATAAAAAAGACAAGAAAATAATTACTCTTATATTCTCTTTTAACGAGCAATTTCTTGTTCTTCCTCTATCAAATCCAAATTTGGAACATTTTCTATTGTATTTTCCTTTTCTTCAGCTAACTCGTTAGCCTCTTTCACCAAATCAGCTGTTGTGGATTTTTTTTTAACATCATCTACCAATTGTTTTGTATCAGACTCTCTTACATAAGCAAATGTTTTTCCATCACTTAATTCATGAATTGCAAAATAATCTTTTCCTTTATATGTCCTTTTGAACTCATCAAATCTATCTTCATCTACTTCAACTGTAATTAAACTACTTTGATTACTTTCAGATTTAATATCTCTTCCTCCACTTTCTCCATATTCTTTAATTTGCTTATCAAGTGGAGCAAATTTTTTATATTCATCTAAGTCATCAGAATTAATGGCAACTAATACTTCTCCATTTGGATCAACAATTGCCCCATGAGACTTTAACTCAAATAGTTTTTCTCTAATTTCACAATATTCTAATTTAGATATTTTTTGATAGCAGTAGTTTTTAGTATAATCTTTAACAAAACAAGAACCATAGTCTATACCAGATTTTAAATCTTCTGGAAACATATTTATGTCTCTTGAAATCAATGGTTCTTCACCTTTATCAATGTCTTTTGTTTCAATATTGTTAAGTTCACTTTCTGCTTTTCTACTAATTCTTTTTTTATCTAATATTTCTAATTGTTCATTAAAGAATGCTAAATGACTTTTGTTACATAGAACAATAAAACGATCATCTTTATTTTTTAAATTATCTTCGATAGATAATCGTTTATACTTTACAGCTTGTTTCTCACACTTTTTTCCAAGTATAGGAACTTTTTTAAAGGTCTTTCTTCTTTCATCCCACTTTGCATATTTAATTTCATTTTTAGCAAGTTTCTCTTGCTTATGCAAAGACTGATTTTTACCCTCTTCACCATTAGGCTGCATTTTCTTAATACCGATTAATATACCACTCTCACGAGCTTTAGTTATTAATTCCTTCGTTTCTTCTCTTGTTAAAGCTGGTGATACTGCAAGTTCTTTTGTATTTCCATCTTTTTTTAAGGCTTTCATAGAAGATGAAAAATGCTTTTGCCAATACTTTCGTACTTTTATTGTTAATTTTGCCACTAATCTAGCAATAATTCCAGTACCTTTTGTTGATGCACGAACGGTTCTTTCAGAAGTATGTTCTAAATCGCTTTTTGCATTACCATCTGACATTCTAAGCTACCTCCCTTTCTATAAAATTTTGTTCCTTTACTTCTTTAAAATCTTTACCTGAACAATAAGTATTTAAAAAAGCAACTACATCTCCTGGATTCTTAAAAATTCCTTCTTGAAACAATTTATTTTCACATGGAGCAATACTTTTCCCTTCAGGTTTATAAATGTAATTATCATTTAATTTAACTTGCATTACCGTTTCATAATTTTTATAAGTAGGCTCTATTGTTATTGGAATAAATTCTATCTTATCTTCTCCATTACTATAAGAAGTTTTTTTGTAAGAATTCATTAAAGTTGCAAAATCAATATTATTATTTTTAAAAGGTATAACTTTATTCTCCAAACCTTTTAATCCATTTCTAATATCTGATACTCCATAATTTCCTATATAATTTCCTTCTCTAGTATAAAAACTTAACTGTTCATTTTTAGATAACTCTAATATGATATTATCTTCTTCAGTTTTACATTTAATTTTATTAACAGAAATATAACCAAATATATTTTCTAAAGTTATTGGTATATTCACAAAGTTATTATTAAATTCACAACTTGTTTTAGCTACCTTAATAATTTCCTTTTCACCTTTTTTATAAGAGGCTGGATAAAAAATGCTTAAATATTCTTTAAGTTCATCAAATGATAAATTCTTTTCGTATGCTTTATTTTCACCATCAAAACTATACTTTGAAATACCAGTACCAAATAAAAAATTATTTTTCGGATGAATAATTATAAATCTATTATCTTCACTATATTCACACATTTTTTTTGGTACATATAATAAGGTACTTCGATCATTAGTCTTAAAATAATAACCTTTATCTGTTTCATCTTTGATTCTAGTTTTAAAAACTTTACAAACTGGTTGTTTTTTTGGAATATAAGGTTGTTGTACCTTTTCCTTGGAATTATCTTTTTTAATTGATTCAGTATCCTCTTTATCTACCTTTGTTTCAAATACACTTTTATTATTTTTATTAGTCTTATCTTCCCAATAATGTTTCAATTCTTCTGTGGTCTTTTCATACTTAAATTCTCCAAATTTATCATATATTTTGTATTTAACTCCACTCTTAAATTTAGTAAAAAGCATTTCTTTATTATCAGACCAATTACATTCATCTTTTGATAAATAAAAATAATCTTTTGCTCCAGTATTAGGAATTCTAATAAAATAATGTGTATCGGTTTCATAAGTAGGAGATAATAACATTTTATTTATAGAAAAAACATAATCTTTATTTTCATCTATATCATTTTTTTCAATCTCGAAATTCTTAGTAGTAGTTACTTCATTTGTTTCTTCTTTTGTTAATTGCTCCCTAGATAATTGAATACTTTTAGATAAGTTATTAAAAAATAATATAGTTTTATAATTACCTGTTTTTCCCTTAAACTCACTACTAATAAATTCAGGATTAATTTTAGGAAACAAATGCCCATATTTAAAGAAATCCATACTATCTTGATTCAAAAACATTCTATCTTGAATATTTTCTTTAAACCTTTTCATAATATCATTATTAATATTCAAGATACCATCTAAATCTTTTATATCATTAATAATATACAATTCTTCTACTTCTTCAAGTGCTAATTTGTCTTTATCACTTAAACCATCTTCATATTGTTTTATTATCATTTGTTTTTGCTCAAATGTAAGTTCAACTCTAGCACTACCACTGATACTTTTGATGAATGTTTTCTCAAATAAATCCTCATATTTAAAACGATGTAAGATTTCATATTCGGAATATTTATCATCTTGTTTTAAAGCATCTTGTAATAATAAAGCAGGATTTAATTTCATAGCATTTTTTGATAAATACAAAGAAGGATTAGCATGAAATAAATCTAAAGAAATTTTGTTAAGCCTATCTTTGTTAAGTTCATAATATCCTGATATAACTTTATCATTTCTTTTCTCTAAATACTCTACCAATTCGCTTTTTATTCGATCATCCATTACTATAGATTGATAATTACTAACAGGATTTGTTTTTACTGTTATATTTTTAGGATATAATATTTCTTCTAACTCTTCTTTTGAAAAAGATGTTTTATTAAGAATATATTCCTTATATAAAGATTCATCTAATGTTGAAATAATAAATTCATCCTTTTTTGCCTTTTCAAAAGCATCATGAATATTAGATACATTCATGACTTTATCTTTAAAATAAAAATATTCCATCATAAATTCAAAAGCAGATACTTTGGCTTTGTTAATTTCATTAAGAGGAATATTACTTTCGCTTAAATCTCCAAAATCTTTGTATTCACCAATTTTAGATATATCTAAAACTTCAACTTTAAAACCTTCTTTTAATAAGTCTGGAATTCTTCTTAACATTGCATCTCTGCCAACATTATTCAGATTTTTATAGTCATTATCTAAAGCTAAAATTAAAGTAGAATTATTTTTCTTTAATAATTTTAAATGCTCATCACTTAATGAAGTTCCCATTAGTGCTGCAACATTGTTAATTCCTAGTTTTTTAGCACCTATAACATCCATATAACCTTCTACTAAATATATTTCATTATTGTATGAATAATTTTTAGCATCAGAGTAATTATATAAAAGTTCTTTTTTATGAAATATTGGAGTTTCAGAAGTATGAAGATATTTTGGCGTTTCATCTGTTATGGTTCTTCCAGCAAAAGTTATAACATTTCCTTTTTCATCTGTAATAGGAAACATAATTCTATCAACGAAGGTTTCACAATAACCACTATCTCCTAATTTTATCATTCCTAATTCTTTTAATTGTTCAGCTTTAACTTTAGCATTTTGACTTTCACTTAATTTTAAAATTTGCCCTTTAGGAATATAGCCGATTTTCATATCCTTTATCATTCCATCAGTTAATCCTCTTTCATGCAGATACTCTAACGGTTTCTTACCCACAGCAGTAGCAATTAAAATATAATGAAATAAATCATTTAAAAAAGAATTTGCTTCAATTAGTGATTTCTCTTCTTTTGTGTATTTTCTTGCCGTTGTCGTATATTGATAATCATATTTTTTTCTTTTTAACATTGATATATCAACATCCAAATTACAGATTTCAGCGATTTTTATTAAAGCATCATTTGTAGAAATTGGTTTATTATTTATTTCTGTTTCATATTTTTTTACAAATGTAACTACATTTCCGCCTGCTCCGCAAGGAAAACAATGGAAAACATTCTTCTTTTTACCCTTTTCAAGAGTAACCACCATACTTGGATTTGTATCACTATGAAAAGGACATACTGCTTTTCCGTTTTGAACATTAATTCCATAGTGATCTAAGACTTCTATGATATTAGCTTTGTCAAGAACTTCACTATATATATCTGATATAGTCATCTCCTCCTATCCTAATTCAAGTTCTAAATCCAAATCATAAGTTCTTTCTTCCTTTTCTTTGAAATCCATTAATATTTCAGATTCCAATCTACACTTATAAAGTACATCTTCAGCAAGTTTATTTAAACTACACTTAATCTCATTTGCAGTTGATACTATTTCACTAATAGTTGGCGTTTTTTCTTCCTTTCCTCTTGCAAATACTATTTCCTCAATATAACTTTCTTTATTAAAGGAATTCGTTATATAACTAATTTCTCTCATAATTCTTGAAGTAGTACAATTTAAAGTATCAATATTAAAAGAATAAAATGTATTGTTATTTATATCTTTTGATAATTTCAAAAATTCTTTGCCATCAGAAACTACATCCCATCCACAATCTTTTATAATTGATTTCAATTTATTAATAGATAGTATATCAATATTTATGGTTTCTCTTTCATTAAAATATTTGCCTATTTTTAATTGTTTAAAGATTCTCTCTCTATCAGCATTTCTGTCATCAATATAAGTATTTAATAAACTATTCTCCAAATTTCTAGTAGAATAATTGTAAAATGCTTTATATCCACTGATACTGTAATGAGCAATATCATCGCAGGCATTCATAAAGAAATCATACATTTCATTAGTTAAATTTTCTAATGAACCACTTTTTTGAAGTTTTCTATAGGCTTTAACTATTTTTTTAAAAGGATATACTGTGCTGCCTTTATACAAAATATCAGATTTTAAATTATTTTCATCAATACATTGTTGAATAACTAATCTATCTTTATATTCATTTCCTGTAAGATTAAGATTTTCAATAATACCTGTTTCTTTTTGAACAATAGAATCCTTTCCATACAATTTAATATCAAGTTCTTTATTTGTATTTATTATATTCAACTATTATCTCCTTCCATTAATAAATCTTTATTTTTCAAGGTCTTCCTTTTCTAATTCTTGTGATTTTTCGTTTCTCTTTTTCCATTCGATAAGATCTCTAGCTGTCTTTCCAATTTCAAGCCAACTAGAACAGCGATTAACAACTCCACCTATCATTTTAGGATTCTTTATTATACGATGTGCAACATTTTTATAGGAATAATCCTTAAAGCATGATAAATCATTGATAGTTATATTAATATATCTATCTTCTTGTTTATCTTTTAATACAGCGGATAAAAGATAATGGTCTTTGTAGTATGAAATAACTTCTAAATCATATTTATCAGCTTGTTTTTGAAGTTCTTGCTTCATTTGATTAGGATAATCCTCATAGTTCTTTTTAGCAGTTTTTAATATTTTAGTTTCAATCCATTGATTGTAATTCATTGGATTTTTCTTCCTCCCATCTTGAACATCTGCTAGATACTACACAAGCACTATATAAAAATAAAATTAATACAAATAACAATAATCCTAATATTACATACATAATATCCCTCTTTTCTTATATTGAATTAGTCTTACCACACTCTTGGTAGTATAAATGCAATCGTTCATGTGTTTCTTCGTTATCAACTAACCAATAAACACCTTTTTCACCATGGAAAAGCATTCCTTCAAATAATAGATTATAATTATGAGATTCTAAATATTTAATTACATTTTTCCGAAAATATTTATTTTTCGTTCTTATTATAGCAATTGTTTTGCCTGTGTCATAATTATATATTCTAATCTTTTTCATATTCTAAGTCCTGTTCCTTTGTTAATTCTTCATAATACTCTTTAAGACAAGGATCTAACATTTCTTTTAATTTATCACAAAGTTCTGCTTGAGTATTAAATTTATACCATTTATGGCTTTCATGATAAGCACTACTATTAATATCTAAATCTAATTGTGCTGTTGAAATAGAAAGTTCTCCAAAATCATGAGAAATCCAAATCCTTTTATTAACGATTTTACTCTCCATAACTATCCATAATGGTCTTTTTATTTCAACATAATTTTTATGCCCTTCTCTCATCCAATTAGAATAGTCTGATATTGTATCTATATCAGCATTAAAAATTAGTTTATATATATCTTTATACTTCCTATGATAAATAGCATTTTCGAGATTTTCTGTTCTTCGCATAGATTATCTTTCATCCAATTCTAATTCTTTAGTTTCTTTGGCTGGCTCTTTTGTAAGACTTAAAAGATAATTCTTCTCATAAAAGCAATAATCCTTTTTACCAGGAATAAAATCTAATGTTAATATTTTTTGTTGTTCTTCAGAACTTAGCTTATCAAATTCTTCTTTTGTAATCATTTTATCTTCCAAAATAATAGTTTCCCATTTGTAAAACTCATTGATTTTTCTAACATCATAAAGTTGTTCTTTTTTTATAAGTATTCCCTTATCAAAATCTTTAATGCTTCTAAAAATTGCAACATCTGTATCAAGTTTATAATAATTAGAGAAACTATCTATATTATTCCTATATTTTTTTCTTATTTCATCATCACTTAAAGTACATTCATTTTTACTTAAAGGAGTAATATTTCGATAAAATGTATTACTAATTACTAGCATTCCCTTATCATGCCCACAATGTGATAAAAATGCCTGTTCTAAATCATCTAAATTTAATATATCACCCATTAGCAAGTCAGCATCATAATCTATTTTCGTTTGCTGATAAATAAGAGGTTTTTCTTTATATAATTCTTTTATAACAGCATTAAAATTCTTTTCACTATACATTCTTTCAAAATCATAAGTATCTATTCCACCATTTCCATCTTGCGACCAAAAGCAGATCTTTTCATCGCCTAGATATACATCACCCTGACTGGCTTCTCCTTCTCTACCCATCCAAGTTTTAACATTTTTAATTTTTAATCCATTAATACTAGCCAAATTATCATCTCCTTAAAATAAGACAGAAAGAGAGAGACAATGATCTCTCTTACTTTCTTTTCTTAGATTTTTTGAAACTGTATATTACAATACTCATAATACCTAATAAGGCTGTTCCACCAATAACCAAATAAAGCATTTGATTATCATCTACACCAGTTTGAATAACAGGCAATAAACTATTTTGATAAACAATACTATAAACTAAATCTTCATCTGTTTCTACTTTATTATCATTAACAAATAAACCATCTTTGTTTACTTCAACTTTTACTACTTCTGATGATAAAGCATATCCAAGTGGAGCAGAACCTTCTTTTATAAACCATGTTCCAAATCCAACAGGTATAAATGCTGTTCCATCTTCTTGATTAGCAGAGAAAGTTTCTACAATATTATTACACTCATAATCTTCACAAAGATTAAATGAGAAATCTTTACTAAGAATATTTTGCATAGTTAAACTATCTACTTTATTAACTAAAATATAATGAAGTGGATTGTTTTCATAATTGAAGCTATAAATTAAATCTTCATCTACTTCTACTAATTCATCATTAACATATAGTCCATCTTTATTTAATAAAACTTTTACTACTTCATTTGAAAGTGAATATCCTTCTGGTGAAGATAATTCACGAATATACATTTCAACACCATATTTTATTGTAAAGAATGCTGTTCCCTTTTCTTTATCAGCTTCTACTTTATCGATAATATCATTACATTCTAAATCTTTACATAATCCAAAAGTGAAATCTTTACCAATAATAGTTTCTTCAGTTAAACTATCTACTTTATTAACCAAAATGTAATTTACGATTGGCTTATTATAAAGAACTCCTTCAGAAGTAAATCTTTCTGTTTTTTGTCCTTTGTATTTTGTGTCTATTGAAAGTGATTCTTCATTCAAATAATAGCCTTCTTTTGTTTTAATTTCCTTTACTTCAAAATAAGTTTCATCATCATCAGTTAAAGGTAAATCAGAATGAAAGATAAGTTTTCCATCAGCATCTGATGTTGATGTTTCAATTAATGTTCCACTCTTAATTAAAACTTTATCTTCATTGTTATCATCTTTAACAACGATGTCTTTTGTAGCATATAAACCAAAAAAAGCACCTTCAATTGGTGTTTTATCATCTTTATCTAATTTAGTAATATCTAAATCTACTTTTTGTCTTTCATTTGTAATTGAAACTGTATCCATTACTACTGGAGTATTTTCATCCTCAAATGTTAAATCCACATCATACTCTTTTGTGTCTAAAATCATTCCTTTTGGAGCTTCTGTTTCATATACGGTGTAAGAGCCTAATGGCAATAAAATAGACTTATTTTCACAAGTATTTCCTGTTTTAACTGTATCTACAATAGTACCTTTTTCATAAAGAACTGAACCATCAGAAGGATCAATTATATCTTCTCTAGCCCTGATTTCAACAGTCATACCTGCTACACATTTATTTTCATAAATTAAAGTATAATTGCCATTTTCTTCTTGTTTTACATTTGTTAGAACTTCACCATGTTTTTCAACATTGATTTGTCCTTTAACAGCTTGGTCGTACATTGTAACAGTTAGAATTGGGTCTCCATCTGAATCTGTTTCAATAATATTAGAAGTTGTAACACTAAATTCAACACCTTCATTATTTACTAAATATAAATCTGGACTCTTAACTTCAATTAATTTGTAATTGCCTGCTAATACTTCAAGTGGTAATACAAATTCTCCATTGGAGTCAGTTGTCCATTCTTCAAATGTTTCTTTTCCAACCTTTTGAGTTAATAATTCATTTGTACTTAAATCTACTATTTTAAATGTTGTATTTGATAATGTAATTGTTTTTCCTGTTTCAATATCTTTTTTAACAAGTTTTACATAAGATTTAAAAATAGTATTATTGATAATATACTTAATTGTATCTTGATTTTCTTTTGATACTGTAAATGTCCATTCATCTTTTACTTGTTCTGTATCTAATTTCCCCTTTATTTGTTTGATACGGATTTTTCCATACGCCAAATCTCTTGATTTTGCATATCCATTAGAGTCAGTAACAAGATAATCATATTCTTTTTCTGTATATTCATCTCTATGTTCCCAAGCCTCTTCAATAGAGCCATATTTAAGGACATATTTTTCTGCTACAGCAATGAATTCAGCACCTTCCTCTTTTTCTGTTATTTCGCTTTCATCACCACTTGTAATAACTTTTTCGACTTCAAAATTTCCTGTAATAACTTTTTCTGTAACAGTGGTTTTTGCAACAACTGTGTTTACTGTTTGACCTGCATATTCTAATCTAATTTCATAAGCAATAGGATTTAAAATATACCCTTCACTAGCTGAAATTTCACGCCATTCATATTCACCCAAATATAAATCTGTTACTGTTATCTCACCATTTTGAGTTCTACCTCTGAATACTTCTTCACCTGCATGATAAATAATACTTGCGTCAGCTGGATCTAAAATATTACTCTTAGCATATAGTCCATATAGGGCATTATCTAAAGTACCTTCATTTTGAGCTTGACCTTTTGTATCATAATCTACTTTTTTTAACTTTGCTGTTGCTCTTACTCTTTCATTTGTTAAACTTAATGAAATGCTACCACTACCATCCATTGAATCACTAACAGTCTTATTATTATCATCTAACCAATATTTTGTTTTCGTTTGTGTTTCAACTACTGAATATCTATGAGTTTGTGATGCTTGTGCATTTGCATTGTTTTGTGCTTCTTTATCTGCTTCCGCTTGAGCTTCTTCATAATAGTGAAATGCACCTTTTTCATCAACAGCTCTTCTACCTTCATCATCAAGTTCATCATAATTTGTTACATATTCATATTCTTTAGATGTTGCAGAATATGAGTTATTGTATGTTGCTGTTGCGATTCCTAGTGAATTTGTCGTTCCGCTTGCAAATTTAACACCATCTCTTAGAAAATCGACTTGAACTCCTTCTAAGACTTTTCCAGTTTCAACATCCGTTTTTCTAAATGATACTTCTACTCTTTCTATAGCTGATTTTGTTGCAGATGTTTTAGCATATTCTGGTTCAGATTTTGTTAATCTAAATATTGTAATGTAATCTTCACCACTTATATCTTTGTGTCCACCTCCAGTTGTTGAATCAGCTACTAATACCATATCTCCAATGCCTAACTTTGAACCATTTGCACCAAACCAAGCAACTGAATTTCCATAAAGATGAATGAAACCAACATGACCTGATCCAGAATAATTAGATTTATCTTCTGGTCTTTGAATTCCTAAATCTCCATTTTTTAAGATTTCTGGATGTTTAATTAAATCTTTAACATAACCTTGAAATATTAGTTGTGCATCCTCTGGATGATTCATAGCATTTTTGTACATTCCTGATGGTGCATATCTTGCTCCACCTTCACTTTGTGGCTTATCAATATCGTATGGATGAATACCAACTATTGATTGCCCAATACCTAACTTGTTTAAAACTCTTGTAACTAAACCTGTACAAGTACCAACATTGTCATAAGTGTAACCTTTATAAGTTTGTGCTACTTCTATAATCTTATCACCAGATACTCCTGACATAGCATGAACTACTGGTATCTTTAAAGGTATTCCTGAAAACGACGACATAAAAATTCCTACAACCATAAAAATACTTAAAGACTTCTGAAAAAACTTCTTAATTTTTTTCTTCACATTTTTCTCCTTTCAAATATTTCTTTTACGACTTGTAAGACAATTTTTATTTTTTCTAATCGTTCCTCCTTTCATGAAAAACCTTAATAGAAAAATTAAAAAAGAAACACAAAAAAAGAAGAATGAATTATTCCTCTTTATGGAGTGCTTCCTACAATTTTTCTATATTACCATAATAGCACACTTTAAGCGGAAAGTAAACGGAAATTGAAAAATTTTTTTACCCCATTTTGCCCAGTGTTTATAAGGGTTTGCACAAATTTCAAAAATTTAATTTTTTTCAAATTTTAAAAAAACAAAAAAATTTTTAAATTATATATGTTTTATAGATAAATTTTAACAAATTATTATACTATTTTTGGTGTGCTGTAATAATCGTGAAGTTATTTAAACTAATTACGAATTCTATATTCTTATTAACAATATAACAATTTCTATTTTCTGGATAAGCATAAGTATCTCGCATAGAAAGAATATGTTTACAATAGTCCACAACATCCTTATTAGATACCAATCCTACAGATTTTATATTATTTTTAACTCTTTTAGCTCCTGTACTTGTAACATGGATCTTAGATATATTAACATTAAGAAAATCTTTATAATCGCCAATATAATTGGAAAATTCTTTCAATATATTAGCTTTTTGCATCTTTCTGGTATTAATATTATTTTCAATTCTATCAATTTCAGCTTTCAAGTTATATAGTATTTGTTCTTCTTCACTAATTGCTTCGTCCATTTGATGTGAATATAGCCAGCCTAATTCAACTAATTTCCTTTTTAAAGCATTTTTACTCTTAGAAAAATAATAATTTTTATTATGATAAATAACTTCATCACTGATAGTTGAATCTTCTTCTAATTTTTCTTCAAATTCTCTAATATTTATGTTAAATTTTTTCTCCAAATCAGTTATTTTATATTCACCTTTTATATAATTTACATATAATTGATACCACATAGAAACACCTCCTAAAAAAGTTATACTTTATTATTTGATTTTGCAAATAATGAATTGCTTTTTATTATACCATTTTTAGACAAAATAATATACTATAATAGTGTTTTATTACATTTTTCAGAAAAAAAAGACCATTAAATTTAATTAATCTAATCAATAAATTGTAATTTGTTACCTAATTAATTCTTTTTTCTAATAACAAAAGCAATTGTATAAAAAACAATATATAAAATTGCACTAATAAAAATTGAAGTCCAATTCATATAAGAATATATTATGCTAACATATTGTTCTAAAGGAGTGAGAATAATAGCCAATATGATTGATAAAATCATTCCTATTATTGATCCTATAAAGATTTCTTTTTTCTTATAATAAGATAATATATATTGATAAAATTGAGTAGCATACATCCAGAGAGCAAATACTAAAATTGCGTGTGTTACTCTTTCTAAAAATCTTCCCTTTAATACAAAGGTAAATAAGACAGTAAAAATTAATATTCCTACAATAGGAGATATTTTAATAATTATTGATAAAGGTTTAGTTATTTTATTAGTTTTATTTTCTGAACCATATTCTTTCAATTTCAAACTTATAACTAAAAAATATACTACTAATATACTTATACATATTATACTTAACATTTTCTCTCTCCTTATTAAATTATCATCTATTTTGTATTTTCTTCTATTTTCTTTTTACTTTTTCTATAAAGAGGAAATACAATAACGAAGACTAATATTGGTGGAATAATCACTTTTACTGGACTTTCATTGACTATAAATTTTACTGGACTTTTATCTCCCATTATAGTACACATTAACCCTGCAATAAACATAAATGCAGAAATAATTGATAAAGTTAAAAATATAATCTTTTTTATTTTTTCTTTCTTTAAATTAAACATTTATTTCATCCTCCTAAATTGTAATTTATTTACTTTCCTTTTTAGTAAAATATGCTCCTATAAATATCATGACAATTCCTATAATAGCCAAAGGAATGTAAATGTAATCTGGAATTTTGCTAATAAATCTATCTACAATAGACATAATCACATATAGCATTCCTCCTGCAAGACATAACCACTTATTACTATATTTTTTCATACACAACCTCACTTTCAAATTACTATTTATCTATTTCTTCTTGTTCTATTTCATTATCATTGTTATTTAATTTTCCCTTTACCTGTTCCCATAATTCCTTGCTTATAATTGGCTCATGACCTGTAGTTGAAACACAATAGCTTGTATTGCTAAACAACTTTGTTGCATCTTTAGATTCAATATTTAATTTATTTATAATTTCACTTGTTTCATTAAAATCATTATACTTAGTTAATATATCATCTTTATTTTGTAATAATTTTATAACTTCATCTATTCTGTCAATTAAAATCTCGGTTGAATTCATTTCATTTTCTTGTATCATAGTTTCTTTTATTTCTAAAAGCGGTTTTATCAGTGTTTTCTCTATATTATCATTATTTGTTAAAATTTCTAAAACATTTCCAAATTCTATTTTCTTATCATAATCAAAAGATAGTATGTTTTGAATGTTAAAAATTCTAAAATTAATAACTTGATCTAAAGATAAATCTTTTGTAATTAATCCTAAAATTTCATCTTCTCTTAAATTATAACTAACTTTTAAATCAAATACAATCTTTACTACATCTGCCTCTTGTTCATTAACAACTAATTTTCCTGTCTTTTCATCATAATCATAGCCTAATATTTTTTTCATATATTTTCATCTCCAAATATAAAACAACATATTAATTATACCATGAAAAAAGCAAACCTTAAATAAGTTTCGCTCTATTTATATTATTGCAATATTGTTTAAAAAATATTATAGTATTATATAGATGATTTGAAATAATTAATCTTCACGGTGGCTTAATGTGGGATTATCTTTCATTTCATCTTTTTCATTTGAAGGAATATATTCAAATAAATCATTTGGATCTATTCCATAATCTTTTAAAACAAAAGCAATTCTTGCTAAAACATCTTTATCTATTCTGACTATACTGTCTTCATAGTATTTTTTTACGATTTCATGATTTATTCCAGTTAGTTTTCTCATTTTGGTAACAGATATACCTGCCTTATCCATTGCCTCTCCAACTTTACAAATATAATGCCCGTAATTTCCTAAGACTTCTATCATATTTATACGATCTCTTTTTAACAATAGCTTCACCCCCTTCTTCAGGAATATTACAATTAAATTCTACCACAAATGTGGTTCTTATATCAGGCTCTTGTTCGTGGTTCGTATTCGTGGTATAATTATGAAGTGATAAAATATGGGGTTCACAAATATTGAATGGGAATGATAAAAGTGAGATTATGGGAAATCATTAATAAGTTAAAGTTACTACAAACTGGTAATATTTGTATTTCCTATAATCCTGATAACCTAAAAGAAGTATGGGGTTATTATCTTTATAATAGTCAAGAAAAAATACTTATATGGACAAAATATGGAAAAATGGTATTTGATGATTATTTAATAAAAGCTGATAGATCACTTTTTGAACTTGGTAAAATATTCATACAAATTAAATATCCGCAAGATTGTGATATTGAAGTTCTAAAGACTGAATACTTTTATCTATTAAACGGTAACATTCTTAAAAAAATATTTTTGCAAAATAAATAGTAGAATTATTAAACTAATCCTACTCAATATTTGTTTTAAAAACAAATTATAAGCTGTATCATAATTGTCCCATACTTATTATCATGATACAATTATAGTAAAGGAAGGTGGTATGTTATAAAGCATCCTTTTGTAGTAAAAAATTGGTTTTATGTAGTAGCAGTAGTAAAATTGTAGTTTGTAGTAGTAAAATATTTATAGATTTTTTGTGTTACAAATGAATAAAATTAACTACTTTTTTTATTCTTAACACGATGAATATCTATTCTTGCTGACATATCTTTAGCACTTGGATTATAAACAAATAATAAATTAGCCTCTATCTTAAGAGCTTTTGCTAAAGATTCGATAATAGGAATGGATGGACTATACCTTCCTAATTCAATATCACTTATATAATGAGTGCTTAATCCTGCCTTTTCAGCAAGTTTTTCTTGTGAATAATTAATTTGGTATCTATAATATCTAACATTCAATCTAAAAATATCTAATAATGTCATTTTTATAGCACCACCTTATACCTTACACTTCCCTGCTTAATATGGTATAATTTATTTTATTTATTCACAATGAAGCATATAGTCCAAAGATTATAATTTTGAGTAAAGAAACGGAGAATAAAAATGAGAATAAATAGAAAAAGCAGTGCAAAAGGAAACAATAGAGAAAAAGAAAATAGCGAAATAGTAATAATTAAAAATGGCAAATTTGGAAAAAATGGAGAATTAATTTTTGATAGTGATGAAGACATTGAAAAAAAAATCAAACTTGAAATGTTAAGTATTCACGATTATTGTATTGCATTTAATAAAAAACAAGATATTCCTATTTGGAATTATATGTTGAGTGAAGATAAGACCAAACTTTTTGTATTTGATGAAGATGATAAAACAATTTATGATGGCTTGGTTATAAAAACACCTCAATATATTTTTGAACATGGAGAAATATTCGCACCTATATCATTTAAAGGATTAAACCTTCCTGATAACATTGTAACTAGAGAAAACTTTTATCTCTTTGAAAGTAAAATTTTTAGAAATGATGGAAATAAATAATATGTGTGATGAAATAGAACTATGTGATGAAATAATAGAATTTATTGAATATGAAAAATCTCATAATGAATCATTTGAAGAAATGAAAGAATTAGTATTTACAAAAAAAGACTAGAAGAAAACTACTCTATGGCTGAAATCCTAAAGCTAAATTTTATATTTCAAGAAATTAAATCATCAGCATTAAATAAAGTATTAAAAAAGGAAAAGTTAAATTTTCCAGAAGGTTTCGTATTTCAAAGATTACTTGCTAAATATTATGATGAAGATTTTTTATCTGTGGAAGATCACATAGAACAGATTAAACTAGAATGTAGCAATAATCGAAAAGACAAACGAGAAAATGATAAGAAATTAAAAAAATTATATAGTAATTTTATGAAGAAGATTTTTAATTAAGGGAGGAACATAATGTTAAAGATAGTAATAGTTTTGATTGTAGTCATATCTATTCTCGCTATAATAATTATCTGGTTAGGTTTTAAAGTATCAAAACTAAAGTCAAATTACAATATTTTAAAGAAAAATCAGGATACCTTATGTGAGGATAATAGCTATAATCAAAGAGAGATTGATCGGATGCAAGAGCAAATAAGATTGTATGAAAAAAAGGAAGAAGATATTCCAGAAATAAAAATATGTAACAAAAAAGTGAAAAAAAATCCTATTTATAAAGGTAAAAGAGTTTTAGTAGGCGATTATGTAGATTTATCTTATAGAAATACTATAAGTATTCTTAGAAGTTTTGGAATGACTGTTGATGTTGTACATAAAGGAACAGATATTGTAGATAAAATTAAACATGGATATAAGTGTGATATTATATTTACAAATAATATTTATCAAGAAGGATATGATGGACCTACTACCTTAGATAAATTAAAAGAAATAGAAGGATTCAATACCCCAGTAGTTATACACACTATAACTGATGGTAGTAGAAGAAAATTTGTTGATTTTTATGGTTTTGATGAGTATGTAGTTAAGCCACTTACCCAAGAAAATACCAAACCCATATTAGATAAATTTTTATCAAAAAAAATAGAAAAAACTAGCAAAAATAAAGGATTAGGTGATTAAAATGCTAGAACAAGATGTCTCATATTCAATGAAAAGTGAAATTGATAAAGCCTTCCCCTATTTAGATCAATTAGATGAAGAAATATATCAATTAAAAACTACTATTGAGAAAAAGAAGTTATTACAAAAATCACCAAAGAATGAACAAAAAAGAAAATTTAGTTTTCTTAATATTTTTCTTGTTAAAAAGCAAGAAAAAAAAGAAATTATCAAAGAGAATGACATTTCTGTAAAATTAAGAAAAAAGACTTTAAAACACCATAATTATTTTAAAGATGGGTATTTATTTCAAATCCATTTAATCCAAAGGTATGATGAAATTAGTACCAGATATTATGAATTCAGTGTGGATATTACATTTGATGAACTTGTAAAAAAAGAGCAATTTTATAAAAAGATTTATAATCTGGAAGAAGCTAAACAATATTATTTAGACATGGAAGGAGTTTTCAAGTGTCTTAAACGCAGAGATTTAATGGAAAGGCTATTTAAAGAAAAAATCAAAGAAATTGAAAGTTATAAAGCTAGTCTTTAAAATTCTATTCAAGTGTAGTAGATAAAATAATTTATGTGTAGTATAATTTAATTGCAGTTGAAATAACTGTATATAATCATTACAGAATGTAATTTAAATTAATCATCATTATTTTTAATGATTTATAATTTTTACATATTGTAATTTAAATTAATTTTTAATTTTATTTATTGAGTTACTTCTGTAATAAAGTTAGCCATCATAATGATGGCTATTTTTTTTATTTAGTCTTTAATAATTCATTTTGAAAGATGTTACTGCATACCACCAGCCATCTTTTTCATAAATACTTACCGCCATTGCTGTATTTTGTTCCCTAAGCATGGCGTTTTTATGACTCCAACTATTCTTCCATGCTTCAACAAAATCAAATCCAGCCACATTTTTACCTATATTTTCTCCAAAACCGTATGAAGAATTATGTCCGTACTTATCTACAATCTGTTTAGCCCTCATATCAGCCTCTTTTTGGGCTTCATCTGTTACTTGTAAGGCAGGTAATCCATTCTCTGCTCTGTAAGCATTAATTCTATTAACATATTGACTAGCAATATCCCTTCTATATGTAGCAGCACTAACATTGTTATTAGTTGAAGTATTATTGCTATTGTTGTTAGTGCTTGAATTAGTAGCTGGAGTTTTAGGTTTAGTTGTCGAAGTATTATTACTTTGATTATTAGTTCCAGCACTATTATGTTGTTCTTTAGGTTTATTCTCTTCATCTATTCTTTTTTGGCTTTTATAGATGTTCCCTTCCAAATCAGAAGTTAATTCATTATCTTTAATATCTTCATAACTAATTACTTTAATTTTGGACTCCTTAGAGACAGTATTGTTAAATTGATCTGTAGCATTTATAGTTACAGGATATTCCCCTACTTTGCTTAAATCATAATCACTACCTACTACAATCGTAACATCAGTTAAATCTTTTGCCTCAAAGAACTTTGTTAAATCTACATTTAAAGAGTTTTGTTCTAATACTATTTCATCTTTAAAATCAACAAATTCTGGCTTTGTAGTGTCCTCTACCTTAATGGCAAAAGAAACACTTTTATTTTTGTAACTTATAATTACATCATAAGTTCCTGCATTCAGGTAATTCATTCCTTCTGTTTTTAATTCATTATTATTTAGGTCTAATGAATAAGCATTCTTAAATTTTATTTCTGAAGCATCAATTACTTCCTTTGATGTAGATTCTGATAAATAATATTTAGATTCAAAAGGTACTTTTTCACCCATTTCAAAAGTAAATACTGTTTCTTTTACCTTCAAAGTATTTTGATTTTTAAATAATATAATTCCACCTAATACTGCTAATAATGTAATAACTACTGTAATTCCTATAATAACTTTCTTTTTCATAACTAAAATTCCTTTCTTAATATGTAGGATGCGGATAAATCCACATCAATAAATCTATGTTTATTTAATAATAAAGTGAAAAGTTTTACAATATACAAACTCAATTTTGTTAGACCATACAGCCATTTGATAATATGCTTTGTTTTTATATGATCTTAATGTTCTATCAGTTACTTTAAACTTAGAAGCTATTTGTTTATCTGTTAAATCATAAATGTATTTATATTTTAAATATCCCCCTACTATTTTATCACTTTTTTCAAGCAATAGAATATTGTTTATAAAATTAGTAATCTGATCGTCATTCCAAGCACATCTCTCTATTAACTGATTTTCAAAAGCATTTCGATTCTTAGCACTTCCTGAAAATATGACTATACTAGCTGAATTTAAAGGTGTTGCTAAAATTCGTTTTATTCTCTTTTCTACTAATGGTCTATATTGACTGCAAATTTCTTTTCCATTTTCTATTGTTTTTTCTTCATCAATGTTGTCAATAGAATAACTCATCATTCCATTCACAAACATGATGGTTACGCTGTTGCTGTTACTGACTCTTCACTTTTCACTACAGTTACATTAACTGCCTTACCATCTTCTTCGCTTAAATTAAATGTAACTATATCTCCTTCATTTAAAGTTTTATATCCTTCCATTTGAATTTCACTAAAATGAACAAATACATCATTGTCTAAATCCTCACAAACAATAAATCCATAATTTAATTTATCACTAAACCATTTAACTCTACCTTGCATCATTTTCTTCTTTTCTCCTTTTTTCTCTTATTTTTGTTTACAATAACTTCATTTACTTCCACTTTTACTCCTTCTTCAGATACATCTTTTGTTGCATACTCATAAATAGTATCTAATCTTTCTACTATAGAACTATTGATATAAATTATGCCTAAAAATGCAAATACTATTAATAAAATTCCCAATAAATTATTTAAAAATATAACATTAATAATTGCTAAATAAATTAAAGGCATTGCTATAATTATTTTCTTTAAAAATTCATCACGATTCTCATACTTTACTATTCCTAACTTAATAAGCCAGCAAGTAATAATGAATCCACAAAAATAAATACACAAATACTTCTGTAGTATGTCTATTGTTGGTATAGGTTCTACAATTCCTTTTGATAAATAAGAAATTGTAGAAGTTGCTAAAAACATGAAATAGCCAAACATTAACCATTTAATAAAGACATTTACATCCTTTAATCCTATAGCAAAATTATGGTATTTTTGCATTCTTTTATTATTTCCTTCATTACGCCAATACTCCTCTTTGCTTACTCCAAAAATATCACTGTACATCTGTTCTAACTTTTTTATAGTATTCCTCCTATCAAACAATTGCTAATGATACTTCTAATGCTTTGTTTACTTGGTGCATTATTTTCTCATCAAAAGTTCTTAAATAACGCCCTATTTGATCTTTTGATACTGTTAATATGCACTCACATAAAACCATTTCTTTACTATCAGTGTGTTCGACTACAACATGAACAGGCATTTTTGTTTTTTTTAACTTCGATGTAATTGGAACTACTATTATTGTTGGAGAGTGTTCATTACCACAATCATTTTGAATTACTAAGCAAGGTCTATTTCCACTTTGAACATTACTATATGTATCTTTCAAATCAATTAAGTAAACTTCTCCTTTTTTTATCTGTTGTACTACGCTACTACTATTCATTCCTTAGAATTAATACCTTACCAACATCTAAAATGTAATATGCTGATGGTGGATATTTCATTTTTCTTTTAATGTGCTTCTCTTCTTCTGGATCATTCACTATCCTTAAAGAACATTCATATCCAAGTTTTTTAATACGAGCTATTAATTGTTCTTTTCCAAGTTTTTTAACAATCTCATAACCACAAGCACAATTACCGTGAACTCGTAAATTTCTGATTATCCAGTCAGGTATTAATTTCTCCTTTGTTTTCTTTTTCATTCCGTAGCTCCTTTTTGTTTTCCAATATATTGGAAAATGTTTTGTAAAAAATTAGACCAACTTAATTAGGTCAACTGCAAATTCACTACTACTTGAAAAGCATCGTACATCATCACATCCATCAAATAAATAATATACTTCTTTATTATTTACTTTAACAATGGTTAGATATTTACCATGATCTTCAGATAAAACATTTAATACTCTGTACCTATCCCCTACTTTAAATTCTTGTATCTGACATTATCCTCCTTTCTTTTTTCCAATATATTGGAAACTTACAATATAAGGATAAATCTTTTTTGTAAAATTGTCAATAACTTTATATCAACTTTTTTACAAAAAAAATATGTGTGTACAAAATACCTGTACTACACATATTTTGCTTTTATTTTTGTTTAGCATCTATTACAGACAATTTATCAATTGCTTCATCCAGAATGCTTGAATTAAAAACAAAAGACTTTTCAATACTACCAATTACTTCAAAATATTTCTCATATTTTACTACTAAAGAATTACAAGTATTAAGGGTTGCAACTGTCGCATTGTAATCATTAATAAGATCCTCTACATTATGTTCTAATGTATCAAGTAAACCTCTTGTAATTTCCTTTCCATCTGTTACTTCTTGATTAATACTACTAAATACTTCTCTTACTTCCTCAACTACTCGACGATTAATTTCTTTAGTCATGATACCTTATCCTTTCTTAATTGGTAATTGTGATGCCTCTCTTTCTAATGACTTCTGACATTCTTTTAAAACCGTCATAGTATCTTCAATACTAAATTGTGTAGATAGGTTCATTTCTAAATGTTTTAAATCTCTTACTTCAATTTTAATACTCTTTACTACAATGGAAGATGGCAGTTTTTTACTCAAATTCATCTCTCCTTTCCCTTAGAACCGAGTAGGCATCACGATTTAAGATAAGTCATGATTTGTTAAATCGTCCCAACATTATAATATCAAAAATATATATATTTGTCTATTTTATTGGAAAAAATTATATATTTTTTCCAAAATAATAGACTTTTCTTGAAAATCAATGTACAATATAGATACCTTATGAAAGGGGTAAAGAAATGAAAAACGATACTGGAAGTAACAATATTGGCTCTGCAATTAAGGACTATATTGCCAGAAATGGACTTAGCCCAAGTAAATTTGCTGAGAAATGTGAGCTTAGTAAATCTTTAATTTATGCTTTGCTCAATGGGACATATACTGGTAGTTTATGCAAAAATAATATTGAAAAAATTGCCTATGGTATGGATCTTAGCTATTCAGAATTGAATTATCTCATTGAAGAATATCATTCTTATGGTATTAATAATGAAAAAATTTCTGATGAAATAATAATCCATAAACGCTCTAAATTATATGAGTTATTTAAAGATATTCAAAACTTCAATGATGAAAAAATTGAAATTCTACATAATGTTGCAGTAAACTTGAAGTAACATATTTAGGAGACTATAAGAGTCTTTTTTATTTTTCTTTTATTATTTTTACTAATTATAGATTATAAAATAAATATGTATCTAAATTGTATCTAACATTCTTTATTTTCACTTTTACTTTATTACCTCACTATTATAATCTCTAGTTTTATAAAAAAAGTTACAACATTTTTTAAATAATTGTTATTTTATCATGAAAAAAACAAATCATTTTTCATGATCTGCTCTATAAATTGTAATTTGTTTTTAATTATTTTCTCTTATAAAAAGTCCTTCTGATTTTACTAAATCTGTCATAATTTCTAATAACCTTTTATCGGAATTATATATAGTCATATACAACTCGTTATTATTTAATTGTATTAAAGTATTATCTTCATTAAGTAATATGTTTATAAAATCTTTTTTATTTTGAATAACATTTCTTATATTTTGGAATAATTCATTAACTGTAATATTGCTTTCCCATTTACCTTTATAACAAACATTGAAGCTATAATAGCACAATAGTTTTAATAAAATATTTTCTATTTTACAATTAAAATCTTTGATTTTTTCACTATTCAAATAATATTGTTCAACTTCAAAATAATTTTTATTAGCTTTTTGTGGTAATATATCAATTATATAAAACTTTTTTTCTAAAAGCATTTCTACTTTTTTGTCTTTTTCCATAAATCAAATCCTCCCTACAAATTACTATTTGTCTTTCTCTTTAATTATATCATGAAAAAAGCAAACCTTAAATATGATCTGCTTCAGAAATTATAATTTGAAATATAATTATCTTAATAATCCTATACTACCAGTTAATTACAATGTTTTTTCATTTCTTCTTTCATTTTCTTTTCACTTACCTAAATACAAAATTATAACTCAATCACTATATCCAGTTTATTCTCAATCTTTTTTGCATAAATTTTACCATCTAATTTTTCGATAAACTCTTTAGCAATAGCAAGACCTAAACCAGTATTTCCTTTTGTTCTTGCTATATCTATTGTATAAAACTCTTCAAAAATATGAATAATATCTAAATTATCATCTAATAAATCATTTATAAATTCTATCTTTATTTTTTCATTTTGAGTGATTTTTATTAAGAGATTTCCTTTACTATGTTTAAAGGCATTTCCAATTAAATTATCAAATACACGAATAAGCATCTGTTTATTAGATTCTAATTTTATTTTTTTAATCTTATTTTCAAATATTATTTCTCTATTTTCTTTTATATAATCATCATAGTAATTTGCCATACTACTTTCTAATATAGCAATTAGATTTATTTCTTCTTTTCTAATGCTTTTATCTTGTAATGTAATTGTAGATAATTCAAAAAATGAATTTATAAGACTTTCTAACTTTTTTAATCTTTCTTCTATTATTTTTAATGTCTTTTCATTCTTTGTAATATCTTTAGAAGATAACAACATATCTACATATCCTAAAGAAGAAGTTAGTGGGGTTCTCAGATCATGAGAAATATTAGTTACCATCTTTTTTAGCTCTTTATTTTTTATTTCATAATCAATTTTTTCATTCTTAGATTCACTTAATAAGTTATTTATAACACTAATTAATTCATTTAGTTCATAAACAGATATTTCATCATGTATTAAATTGTTACTCTCCTCTTTCTTTATCTTTTTAATAGATTTGCTAATTCTTTTTAAATCTCTTTTAATTAAAAAAAGATAAGTGATTAATAGAATGATAATAATTACTAAAATTATTATTACAACTTCCATAAATCACTCACCTCACTATTTTATCTCTGCTTTTCTAAACACATAATATCCTATTAATCCAAATATTACTATATATCCTATTCCCAATAAGCTACATTTTAAAATATAACTATTTGTAGGATTATTAGTCAAATTGACTAACGCATATTGTAATTCGTAATTAGTAAACCAATCAGCTTTAATTCTAAACATTGAAGTAATTGTTATAACTACTAATTGAAATACCATAATAAACGGAATTGATATTGTATTAAACATAGATGTCTTTCTTGTTATAAAAGCAATACTTACAAGCAAACTAATTATACCATATAATAGTGGTAATTGATATACTGTCATTTTGGTAATTTCACCTATACTAGAAGCAAATTCTTTTCCATTTACAGCAAGATTTAAAAAGTAACTCAAATAATTATTAAATAGTATAAGTAATGTAGATATACCCAAAATAAGTATTAATTTTGAAATATAATATTTTTTTCTGCTAATAGCAGAAGATAGAGTATTTTTTATAGACTTGTTTGAAAAATCCTTTGTTAAAATTATTACAACAAATACAATAAACATATAATATAGATTTACATTTTGTCCTATTAATTCTCTATCTAATTTAAATGTTCCAAAACTTTTCATTATATCTCTAAATTCACCTAATGATTTTGCAGAACTTATTTTTGATAATGCTTCAGTATCTGAAACATCTATATTGGAACCTACTGACAATCCAATATGCCCAGGAGACATTGACACGACACTTACAATAGCCATTATAATAACAATGCCTATTACAATATAAAAGCCTTTACTTTTAAATAAGCGATATAAATCTGATTTTATAATATTAAACATTTTATTCTACCTCCTTTACTATTGATTTAAAATAATCTTCTAATGAAACACCTGATTCGTAAATACTAATTACATCAATATCATTTTTGGCTAATGCTTTATTTACTTTTCCTGAATTATCTAAATAATCATATAGCCTTATTTCGTTTTTATCTATTACTTTATAATTTGTAGTATTTAAAACATTCTCTAAAACAAGACAAGTCTCTTTAACTTCGTTTGTTTTGATAACTATTGCTCTACTACATTCAGCATCTAATTCTTCTTTTGTTAATTCTTTTATTATTTTACCTTTTTCAATAAAGCAGAATTTATTTGCGAGTAGATAAAGTTCTGATAATATATGACTTGAAATTAACATTGTAATATCAGATTCCTCATTTAATTTTTTTAATGTTTCTCTAAGTTCACTTATTCCTATTGGATCAAGACCATTTATTGGCTCATCCAAAATAACAAAATCAGGATTATCAAGCATAGCAAATGCTATACCTAATCTTTGTTTCATTCCAAGTGAAAAATTTTTAAACTTTTTGTTTTTACTATCTGATAATTTAACTAAATCTAAAACTTTATCAATTTGTGAATAATCAATAATTCCTTTTTGTATGGCATAATATTTTAAATTGTGGTAGGCAGTTAAATTTTCAAAGAATGCTGGATTTTCAATTAAACATCCTATTCTTCTCTTTGTTTCTGGTAAATTGCTATCATCCGTATCAAACAAATAAAATTCTCCACTTGTTTTATTTGTTAGAGTTGTAATAACTTTCATTAATGTTGTTTTTCCTGCTCCATTTCTTCCAATAAGACCATAAATATCTCCTTTATTTATAGTAATATTGGCATTATCAAGAGCAGTAAAATTTTTATATTTTTTTGTTAAATTATTTGTTTTTAATACAACTTCCTTCATAATCATTCCTCCATAAATATAATTATAAAAAAAGAGTCTTAAAAAACTCTTAACATAATTCTTAAAAAAGTCTTAAATTTTATTTTTTCAGTCTATAACCAACACTCCAAACTGTTTCTATATATTCACACTTTGGATTACATTCTGCTAATTTATTTCTAATTTTACTTATGTGAACATTTAAAGTATTATCATCTGCTGATTCTAAATTTCCCCATACCAAATCAAATAAATTGCTTTTCGTTAAAACTTGATTAGGATGTTCCATAAATGCCTTTAAAAGTTCAAATTCATTTTTTGTTAAAGTTATATTTTGGCTATTACAAATTACTGTATAATTTAAAGTATCTAAAATAATATCCTTGAATTTTAAAATATTATTACTACTATTTTGGTTATGATTTAATTGTACCTTTATTCTAGCGAGCAGTTCCTTATTATCAAAAGGTTTTGTTATATAATCATCAGCTCCAAGATCAAATAAATCTATCTTTTTATCAACATCATGAATTGCACTCATTACAATTATTGGAGCATTATTTTTTGCCTTTAATTCCTCTACTATTTCTTCGCCTGTTTTTCCTGGCAACATTAAATCAAGTAAAATCAAATCAACCTTATTATCATGAATCATTACTCCCTCTGTACCAGAATAAGCACTTAAAGTTTCATATCCATTAGAAAGTAATAAGGCTTTTATCATATCATTAATATTTTTATCATCCTCGATTATTAATATTTTTTTCAAGTAAATCACCTCTGTAAACACTATTTTTTGTTCTTTTTTATTATATCAAAAAAAGAACAAACCATAAATACGATTTGCTTTATAAATTGTAATTTAGCGACTACTTCTTTTTAATAAATCCCAACCAAAGTACATATAGTGTAATTAAAACAAAAGCACATAACATTACATAAATGAATGGCATTGGTATTCCTGCATATTCAAATTCTTTATCAGTAAAGACAAATATTACTCCTCTAATAGAAACTATTATCATAAGAATACCTACTATTTTTAAAATTAATGATTTATTCATATTTATTACTTCCTCTCGATTTCAAATTGTAATTTGTTATTTCCATTCATCAGAAAATTCTTTTAAATCTTTTTTTGTTTCTTCGGATAATTTATTGAAATCTGTGTCAGTTATCGCTCCCTCAAGAGTGTATAAATGAACTAGACATACTTCTGGAAATCTTTGTTTTAATTGAAAGAAAGTTTCCTTACTTCCAAGTTTCTTCAAATCTTCTGCTGAATTGATACCTATTATTTTTAATTTTCTTTCTAGTTCTTTTCCTATATTTTTCATAGATGTTAATTCTGTCATATTATCACACTCCTAAATTGTAATTTGTAATTATAGTTCTATCAAACTATTTTCAAAATCCTTAACATAGTATT
>JAAGKN010000225.1_pt1 | contig 98307 bp, 86 predicted proteins | sample 6206371 | NCBI WGS metagenome assembly JAAGKN01 (sample SAMN11533720, study PRJNA540317) | gut metagenome | isolation source: fecal pellets from male and female animal of same cohort | host: Peromyscus leucopus | place: USA:CA | collected 2017
GTTTGAGTAAGGATTATTTTCGTCCGGCGCACTACTCCCGCCGTAATTTTGCAGCATCAAATCAACTCCAATTAAAACAAAACGAATATGAAAAGAACCGCAATCATTATCATCACCATTGTTACATTGACAATGGCCGTTTCCGGCAAAATAGTCCGTCGCACTTTAGGTATATTCCAATCCAATGTACCTGAGACGGAGACAGTAGCTAAGGAGACCATGGAATTTGTTTATGACTATAAATGGTGCGCAGACACCACGGGCCAACTTGAAAATAATTTCGATGGAGATCAGATGCTCCTTCAGATAGCGCCCGATGGATTGTCGAAATTTTCAAGCCTGAAGAATCTTACTGTAGATTCTCTCTTGATGAACATAACACAGGAACAAGTGGCGGAGGCGGCGATAGACGGCAAGCTGTCAAACGGTGAGTTCATGACCATCTTTAAGAACTATCCCGCCGGTAAGCTTACCCATATCGAAAAAATCTGTATGGACTGGTTCCGATATGAGGAAGACATGCCGGAATTTGACTGGGAACTGACCGATAGTGTGGCCACCATCCTCGGTTATGAATGTCGTGGAGCCGTCTGTGATTTCCGCGGTCGCAGATGGACAGTATACTACTGCGAGGAGATTCCAGTGATGGACGGCCCATGGAAACTCTATGGACTCCCGGGCTTAATAATGAAAGCGTCAGACGAAAATGGTCATTACACATTCGAATGTATCGGCATTAAGTCTAATGGCGACCGTCCCGTCACTCTCTATAAGGTGCCATACGTCAAGACGTCAAGACCAAAGTATTATGATGCAAAACACCGTTATGACGTGAATCCCTACGCATATTATGAGGATGCAGGTCACGGACACATCACGGTTACCGACGAAGCCGGAAATCCTTCGCTCGATGCCTATGATCCTATAGATCTCATGTATGATTACATTGAACTTGATTGGAAAAAATGAAAAGATACAGCTTTTTTATACTTTCGATTCTTCTCGGACTGCTGTCGGTATCGGCGGCAGTTCCGGAAGAATTACATGGCACAGTGACTGATGCCGAGACCGGAGAGCCGATACCGGGCGTCGTCATTCAGGCGCTCAATTCAGTCGGACGTGCGGTGGCATTCGCTTCTTCGTCAGCGTCCGGAGGCTTCAGATTGAAGTTCTCTGCAAAGGTGGACTCCATCTCGTTCCGTTGCATCGGATATGAAGCGAAGAAACTTCCCGTGAATTACAATTTCAGTGAGACGGTCATGCTCTTGCCTGCGACTACTCAGCTCAACGATGTCATTGTCCGCGCGCCGGATATCTATGCCAAAGGAGACACGCTCGTCTTCAATGTCTCCCGCTACGCTAAAGCTGAAGACAATGCAATCCTTGATGTCATCAAACGTCTTCCCGGTATAAAGGTTGAGGATGATGGCACGATCAAATATCAAGGCAAACCGATAAACAAATTTTATATCGACGGCAATGATTTCATCGGAGGTCAGTATGGACTCGCCACTGAAAATATCTCACACAAGGATGTGAAATCGGTTGAAGTCATGGAGAATCATCAACCGGTCAAGGCACTGGAGGGCATTGAATTTCCTGAAGAGGCAGGCATAAACCTCAAACTGAAAGAAGATGCCCGCAGCCGTTGGGTAGGGGTGGCGAAGGGAACAACCGGTGCTGAACCGTTTCTTTACGACGGATCACTCTATGCCATGCGCATCGCATCGAAAATGCAGAACATCATCACTCTTCGTGGAGGAAATACCGCCTGGAATCCTGCCACACAGATTTCCGAACATGACTTCAACGACATGTTTTCGTCTGACTATGCCGAAAGCCTTTGGCCGGAATATATATCTGCCGACATAATCTCGATGCCACTGTCGGAGAAACGTACACGCGACAATCTCTCATGGATTGCCAATACTATTTCTGCCTGGAAGCGCGGCGACAATTCGATGCGTTTCAAACTCAACTATGTCGGCGATCGTCTTGATTACAATTCCTCAGTCAATACAAACTATTTCAGTCAGACTATTCCCGACTTTATTCAGAAAAACTCTCTGCGCACGCAGACTCATGATCTCTCAGCCCAATTCAATTCAGAAATAAATAAACGAGGGTATTTTCTAAAAGACAAGCTGACATTTGACGCTGTCTGGGACAATGCAGGTTCTGACATAACCGGGACTATGAATCTTGACCAGAAGGTCAAGCGTCGCACACTCTCTGTCGTCAACGATTTGAAACTCGTCAAACGCAATGACAAAAAATTATTTGAACTCATATCCAGAAACTCATTCCTCCATTCTCCGGACCGCCTATCCATCTTAGGGGAAAATGCAGTTGTGCAGAGTCTCGGTATCACAGATTTCAGAAGCACGACAGAATCTCAATATGGCAAGTTGACACGTTTCTGGAAATTCTACATCAGTGGAGGTCTCGACCTGAACTACCACCGTATGGATGCCGATCTTTCCGGTATGGGTATTTACGATAACGCCGGCATCCACAACGCATTCCTATCAAATATTTATGCCACACCTCAGATTGACTACGATCGTAATAACTGGCGCCTTTCAGCAAAGATTGCCACAAAATGGCTCCATCATTCGCTATGCGGACAGCATGACTACATCAATCTGACACCTCGTCTGTATTTAAGGAAGAAAACCTCTGCCAAATCCGAATTCTCAGGTTCCATATCCTATCGTTTGAGCTCTCCACAGGCCTATCTGAATCTCCGAGTCCCGATTCTCGCAGACTATCGCAACCTTTTTCTCGGCAGTAATGAAGGTAAATATTCTCAAGATGTGTCTGCCGGTCTGAGCTACCGTTACCGTAATCCGCTAAACGCATTTTTCTTCAATATTTCCGCTACCTACAACTATAGTCGCTCTTCCCTTATGTCGGACCAGTTCTTTATTGACGATATTATCATCTCGACTTTTGCCGATCGGATCTCCAATGCCAACACATGGTATCTCAACGGTGGTTTAAGCAAGGGACTCGGACACACAAAAATGGTCGTTGGTTTCGACATCAATACTTCTACCTCGTCTGCCTCATCCATGCGCGACAATGTTGTCGCTCCCTACAGCCAACTCACGGCCGGAATCAAACCGTATTTCAGAGGTAGCCTCATGCGTTGGCTCTCGCTTACCTACGAGGCCAACTATGGATTCTCACGACTGAAAGTTGAGAGTATCGCTAATTCATATCATTCATTCAGCCAGAATTTATATGTGACTGTCATCCCCTGCGATCGCTTGCAATTCACCCTCGGAGCCGACCATTTTCTGACCCGTTTCCCTGAAGGTAACACAGAAAATCTGATTCTGATCGACGCTTCGGCTGTCTTTCATCTCAACAATAAAACCCGGTTGTCGCTGACGGCCGACAATCTTCTCAATAAACGGCGCTATGACTATGTGAGCTACGGTACGCTCTCACGGACCGAACATTCATTCCAGATCCGTCCACGCAACATACTCGCTTCGATCCAATACAGATTCTAAACGAGTATAGATCATAAAAAACGAGGCCGCCTGCTACTGCTTTTTCAACGTAGCCGACGGCCTCGTTTTTTATTGTTAATCGCTGTGTCGCGCCTTATATTTCATGAAAATGCTTGTCTGATTCGGGTAATATACGGGATCATGAGTAGTCCATTGTACCCATAGCTCTTCAGACGTCAGCTTCTTTATCAGCCAGAAACCGTCAGACGCATTGCCGGCTGTCTGAATAACCGTGAAATTTGACGTCGTGAAAGTCCATTGGAAATATCTTATATTCTCCTTGAATGTCGGATCTGTTACTGATCCGAGACCGAACCATCCTTTGCCGGTACGGTCAAACCGATAGATGGAGGTTTTGTCTTCGTAGACGTATTCATTCCCCAATCCATAATCGGCATAGACCAAAATCCACTCGACATCCGTAAGTTTGTCGATCGTGTTTTCCTGGTCATTGTCAAGATAACCTGTGCGTCCTTCGCATGAAGAAAGTAGTGCCATGACAAAAGGCAATATTATTAACCGAAATCTGCTCATCTTGTTAGAATAACTGTATATTAAATAAGACGTATGATTGTGCGATTTGTTACTCTGCTTTATCAGAAATATAGGATCTGTCTCCAAAGAATAGACAAAAAAGGTGTGACCATATTTATTTTTATGGCCACACCCATTCAGAGATTAGTATTGTAATGATATAATTTACTGCTTCACAAACTTATAGCTGCGGAGGTTCTTGCCGTCCTCAACCACGAGGATGTAGACACCCTGCTGAAGACCGTCGATGATATCGCTGCGGTCCGTGCCGACAGCAGTGCGGATGATTCGGCCGCTGAATGCATCAACCACTGTGTAGCGTGCGGTTGTTGATCCGGTAACAATATCCTCGATTTCCGAGAGGCGGAACAGATTGTAGTGCTCTTCGATTTCCTCGGGTGAGAGAGCCTTAGGTTGGATAGTGAGTTCATCAATATCCCCGGCGAATGTTCTGTGTCCGGCTTCGTCATCGCCACCGATAAAGAAGAGTTCGGTGTCAGAGAAGTTGAGTGCTCCGGTTTTGACGCTTGATGTTGTCGCTACTTCCTTACCGTCAACATAGAGCTTCATGGTTTTGCCGGCAAAATTACGCACACAGGCTATGTGATGCCATTCTCCGTCAAATGCGGCTGAAGCATCGTCAAGTTTGCAGTCGGTCTTGGTGACATTGTCGTCAATATAGAAACTTAGATAGCCGTTCTTACGCTCGATACCGATCCAGTTGCCCGTACCGCCGGCGACATTGGTAGTGTTGTGTGTGCCGATGCAGAGCAGATAGCCGTCATCGTCAGTCGAACGGGCCCAGAGTTCGATAGTGAAGTCTGAGTCGCCTACTTTGAGTGCATCATAGATAGGCTGGGTGAGGTAGTAGTTGTTGTCAAATGAGATAGCGCCGGCTTTGACTCCATCGACAGAAATTGCCGCGCCATTGTTAGCGTTGGCCTCGCCGAAGACAACATTGGGAGTTGTCTCGCCGATTTCATCCATAGGGTAGTATGCGATATAGTCGGCGGCACTTGCCTCAAAATGCTCCTTGACTTTTGATGCGCTCATGGCCCCGCGGTAGATTGACAGCTCGTCTATGAGACCTGCATACGGATTGTTGAAGTCTATGTTGACGTTGCCGATGACGAGGTCCTGATGGGCACAGTTTATTGCTCCGGTGTTGTCGGTTTCAGTCCCTTTGAGTTCGCCATCGACATACATGAACAATGTTTTGCCGACAACGTCGCGGACGAGGACAACATGGTGCCAGTTGCCGTCGAAACATGTAGAGCCTTCGCCCCAGTTGACCTCACTCTTGATCTTGTCATCGTCGACAGCAAAGCGGAGAGCGCCGTTTTTATATTCAAGTCCAACCCAGTTACCACCGTTGGCTGATGAAATCGCTCCTTTATGGAGTATATAAGCAGCATTGGCTGTCGAGTTCATCCAGAATTCAATGGTAAACGATTTGTCTGCGAAGTCCAGGAGTCCGTAAGAGGGCTGCACATAGCAGTTGGTGCCGTCGAGTTTGAGGGCATTGCCTTTCTTGCCTTCGACTGCCTCACCGGCTTTACCGTTTCGAGCGCTTGCCATTCCTTCGATATGGTTGGATGTTGTCTCGCCGACCTGTTCGAAAGGATAGAGTGCGATAAGCTCAACAGATGTGTTCTGACGCACGTTGATGACGCCTTCCACACTTGCATTGAGATCCTCCTCAGCGCCGGTTGTGGTGATTGTGAAGTTATATTCGCCGACAGCCGCAGGGGTACCACTGATGGTACCGGTAAGGGTTGATTCGTCAAATTCGAAAGTCACACCTTCCGGCAGACCCTCGACATTTACACCTGTAGCGCGGATAACCTTGAAAGTTATAGTCTGAATCGGATCACCACCATAGATTATCTGGTTGAGAGATCCGCCTGAGATCGAGATGGCACCATGGGTATTGAAGGCTTCCTCAAGATTGTAGCTTAGATGAGGCGGCTGGTTGTAGGCCACGTTCTGCCATGCTATTGCTACACGATACTGGCGGTCTTGCATCAGCGTCGGCACTTTATAGTCGGTCGGAGTGGTGGTAGTGAAGATAAGAAGGTCTGACTGGGTTGTGCCGTCGTGTAGTATCACTTCCTCGCGCCAGTCACCAAAGAGGTCAGCCTGAAGGTTGGGGGTAGCCTTGGTGGTGTTGCAGGAGGCGGCGTTTGAGTAGGTGGCGAAATCAATCAGTTTTGGGAAAGCTGTGATATTTTCATTGGGCTTGGTGATTGAGGTTCCGTCAAGGAGTTCGTCAAGCAGATCGCCGTCCCAATAAACTCGGAAGTTGACTGAGGGGCGCTTGGCGCTTGTCAGCTGTACGCCGTTATTAAATACTTTCTTTGTTGCCGACCAGTATTCATAGCCTCTGTATTTCGACGAAATGTTAGCTGCAAGTCCGCGGCCGATATCATTGCCCGACTGAGGTTCGAAGAAGAGGATTTCGCCGGTTTTGGCATCGCGGAGCTCAGTATCATATTTGTAGGCCGAGGATTTCTCTTCGTGAGGCATGAACACTTGAAGGCCTTCGCGGTCGGGAATCATGGCTGCGAGATGTAGCGCGTCGCCGTGGCCTGCGCCTGTGCGGTAGAGCAGCTTGCCGTCATGGTCGATACATGCCGCACCATAGACGATTTCGTCAAATCCGTCGCCATCGACATCTCCGACAGTGAGCGAGTGGGCGCCTTCACCGTAAGCTCCTTTGCCTTTCTCTGTCGAGGCATGGAGCCATCTCTCCTTGAGCTCTTTCCCGTCGAAATCGACTGCCCATAGATATGAATGAGTGTAATATCCGCGACAGAATACTGCGCTTGGATGCTCTCCGTCAAGATATGCCACGCCGGCCAGATAGCGCTCGCAGCGGTTGCCGTTGCTGTCGCCCCAACCGCTTTTGTCCATTGAATGGATTGTGCGTGGAGGATTATAGGCAATAGTGTTTATCTCCGCACCGGTCTGACCGTTGAACACTGTCAGGTATTCAGGGCCCGAGATTACGACACCGGCCAATGTGCCGCTCTTGGTGCGGTAATCATCGGTTACTTTGTCATCGCCCATCAGGACTGCTTTACCGGTACCGTCGATGGTGCCGGGGGCGGTCTTGCAGATCATCTCTGCCGAGCCGTCGCCGTCAAAGTCATAGACCATGAACTGGGTGTAGTGGTTGCCCGAGCGGATGTTTTGCCCGAGGTCCACGCGCCACAGCTTGGTGCCGTCGAGCTTGTAGCAGTCGATGATGGTGTTGCCGGTATAGCGATACTGGGCGCCGTTATCAGCTTGATTGGTGGGAAACCATTTGACTATGAGTTCCCATTCACCGTCACCATCCACATCGCCTACCGAAACGTCGTCGGGTGTGTAGGTGTATTCGCGCATAGGCTCTCGTCCGCCGTCAGGTGAAATGCCGCCTTCCGGGCGGTCAAGATGCACGCGCTTGAAGATCGTCTCCCAGGCCTCTACCTCTTTTGAGGTCTCGATAACGTTATTGTTAAGTATGGCTTTGACGCTATACTTTGCGCCGGCCGTGCCTTCGGGGTCGGTGAAATTGGTTTTTGAACTTAGCGGGGTAGTGGTGATTTTCTGTCCATCACGGTAGACGTCGAATGTCAGATGTTGGTCATCGCCGACCAATGAGCGCCAGGAGACAAAGACTCCTTTGTCGGCCTTGACCGCTACAACTCCTCTGTCAAGCTTCTCTGCTTGGATCGTGTGGGAATACTGGGCCGATGCTGTCATCGAGGCCAATATTGCCACAACGGAAATCAAAGTTTTTTTCATGATAAAATATAAGTGTGGTAATAATATTCACGGTATTGACTTCTTCAGCCCTATATATCCTGAAAAAGGGGTAGGGCATAAAAGCAGGCTGTGTAGTTTGAACAGACAAATTTACGTATTTTTAATTACTATTACAAATTGATCTTTTCAATCGAACCTATGGTGATGACTGAACGTTTTTTTAATATGAAAATATTTTTCATGATCATAGACAATCCATCAGTTTGATTATAATCTCATTCGAATAAATAATATGAAAAAAATTGGAATATTTTACGGTTCAACAACCGGAACCACATCTGAGGTTGCCGAGGCAATCGCACGTGAACTCAATGTGAACCCTCAGGATGTCCATGATGTGGCACAGGCAGCCCCATCTGACGTGGCAGACTACGATGTTCTTGTGATCGGCGCAAGCACATGGGGAGCCGGAGATCTGCAGGATGACATGGCCACCTTCCTTGACGGTCTGCAAGCCCTTGACCTTCGGGACAAGGAAGTGGCTATTTTCGGATGCGGTGATGAATCGATGGCTGATACATTCTGTAACTCTGTTGGAGAGATCTATCATCGTCTCCACGACACGAGGGCTATGTTTATTGCACCATTCAACAACGACGGATATGCTTACGAGGCTTCCGAAAGTGATGTCCATGGCATGATTGTCGGGCTTTGCATTGACAATGTCAATCATCCCGAGACCACTGAGTCGCGTGTCAAAGAGTGGTGCAAGGCCATAAAAGAAGAAATTTCATAAGTTATGCAATAGAAAAGTGTTAGAAAATGTGAAAATATTTTGCCTGTATCAAATATTATTCTTAAATTTGCACCTCAAAATGTGGAATAACGAAAAATAAACATATACGGCAATGAAAAGAACATTCCAACCTTCTAACAGAAAGAGAGTTAACAAGCACGGCTTCCGTGCCCGCATGTCTACACCCGATGGCCGCAAGGTGCTTGCCCGCCGTCGCGCCAAAGGCCGCGCTCGTCTGACCGTTTCTGACTCTATCTCAGGCAAGTAATCTTAACTCTATTGCTTTTTATGCAACAGAATATCAGCCCGGCGGATTTCCGTCGGGCTTGATTCGTTGTAAACAGCTATTATTGGTGTCTTTCCATGATGCCGATAATCTTTTTGTATCTTAAATACATAATGGAGGCCAAAAAGAAGAGATGAACATCCGAAAAATCGGGGTGTTCATCTCTTTTTAAGTTTTGGATAGCCGTCTTATCAGAAAAGATATGCGAGCGAGATTGTCCAATATCGGTTTTTGCCTTCAATACCGGCGTTTCCATTGTCTGAGAACGAATTGATGGCTTTGGTGAGGCCGAGACCATAGCGGGCATTCACATCGAGGTGGCTGAAGAGCTGCACGCCGAAGCCGAAGTTAAGAGCCCAGTCCACCGACTTGTTTCTATAGGCATTTTCAACGCTTTTGCGGCTGGTGAGGAATGAAACGCTCGGGCCGACTCCAAGATAGGGGACCAAAATCTTGCTGACTACAGGAAGTGAGAATTTATACTTGAGGTTGAGGGGAATTTCAATGTAGTCACGGTTGTCTTTGGTGAGATTCTGCTCCTGGAGGAACTGTGCGTTTCTGCGGACATACATTGCTGAGAGATCAAAGCCAAGTCCGATGACGGGCACTGTGAATTCAGTCATGAGACCTGCGGTCCAGCCGGTCTGGTTATCAGCATCGACTACCGATTTGTTGAAGTGGAGATCATTGACGGTAAGGCCGACTTTGGGACCGAATTTAAACTGAGCCTGGGCGGGGACTGCTGCGCCGGCAATCATGATAAGACTAAGAAGAAGTGCTTTCAGTAATTTCATAAAAATTAGTGGGAGTTGAAATGATTATTATTCAGTAAGAGGGGCCGCTTTAGGATTAAAGCGCCCCTCTTGCCATTAGTTTACTCTGTTTGGATTATGCTTCAAATTCAATCAGAGGTGCGTCATTTGCCACCTGCTCGTCGAGATTGACAAGGATGCGCTTGACAACACCGTCTCTTTCAGCTTCGACATCGTTTTCCATCTTCATTGCCTCATAGACCAATACGGTGTCACCTTTCGACACTTTCTGACCCGGTTTGACATTGATGGCGACAATGCGTCCACACATTGGAGCTGCGATGACTGGGCCGGTGATAGGCTCAACAGTTGCCACGGTTTCCTCCACGGTAACTTCAGGGGCTTTTGACGCCTCTTCTGCGTTGAATTCGGCCTCACGTTTTCTGCGAAGGAAGCCTTTTGCCACTGCCGGAAGAAGCTCGATCAGCAGATATTCCTCATTGTTGGCCGCAAGTTTCTTCCCTCCGAATTCAGGCAGTTCGGGATTCTCCGGCTTGCTGTATTTGCTGACATCATAGGGCTTCTCTTCGGGGCTGCCTGTGATTTTCTCTCTGAAGGCGGGATCGATAGCGACAGGTGTCTTGCCATATTCGCCCTTGACAAGCGAGATGAACTGATTTGATTGTTCGTGTAGTCGGGCTTGCCGTTCTTGCGGTCGAGGGCCACGAGCACTGCCTGACTGCCCACGATCTGGCTGGTGGGCGTCACCAGAGGTATCAGGCCGGCGTCGCGGCGCACCATCGGGATTAGGCGCATGGCCTCCTCAAGCAGATCTTCGCTCTTGAGGGCGCGAACTGGGCCACCATGTTTGAATACATGCCGCCGGGAACTTCCGCGTTTTTGACAATCTCGTTGGGTTTGGGGAAGCCGAAATATGCCTCGATCTTGTGGCAGGCATCGAGAAGCGCGTCTTCGTCACTTGCTTTGGCAAATTCGATAGCGCTGTCGAAGAGGGCGAGGATTTCGGGGGGAAGCTGATCTGTGAGGGGATCGAAGGGACGCGGCATGTGGTCGCGGTTGAGGTCGAACTGCGAGAGAGCTTTACGTGCATCGAGGAGTTTACCACGGATACGGCCTACAGCCTCCATGTTGACTTCGACTTCTACGCCAAGACGCTGGCAGAAAATCCATATCAATTCGATCGCAGGCGCAGCAGAACCTCCGCCAAACCACCAGATATTGGTATCAAGGATATCCACACCATTGAGGATTGCCATCAATGAAGACGCAAGACCATAACCGGGAGTACAATGGGTATGGAAATCGACGGGCACTTTAACAGTGCGCTTGAGTGCAGAGATGATTGATGCGGCACGCATAGGATTGACGAGGCCTGCCATATCCTTAAGAGTGATGATCTTGGCACCGAGTGCTTCCATCTGACGCGCTTTGTCAACGAAATATTCATCAGTGAAAATAGGCTGGGGGCCATTATCCTTGCCACCGAACATAGATTTGAGCTTTCCGAACAGACCGCCTTCTTTAACCGGAGCTTCCGGCTTGGGATCTACGGTGTAGCAGACAGCGCCGTCGGCGATGCCACCAAGCTGATTGATGAGACGGATTGATTCCTTGACATTGTCGATGTCGTTGAGAGCATCAAATATACGCATGACATTGAGGCCGTTGGCGATGGCTTCCTTGTAGAAACCTTCGAGGACTGAATCGGGATAGGGAACATAGCCGAAGAGGTTGCGTCCGCGTGAGAGAGCCGAAAGGAGCGATTTGGGATGCTCGCTCTTCGAATCCATAGCTTTGGAGAAAATACGCAGACGTTCCCATGGCGATTCGTCGAGGTAGCGCATCATCGAGTCGGGGACTGCTCCTCCCCAGACTTCCATGATGTGGAAATGGGCATCCTCGTAGAAGGGGAGAAGTTTGTTGATTGTTTCCTGGTTCATACGTGTTGCGAAAAGAGACTGCTGTCCGTCGCGCAACGTCAAGTCGCGGATTTTTAGTTTTGGTCGTGTCATAGCAATGTTGCCTATTAACGTTGATTATTCTTTTGATAGACAGATGGCATGCAGCGCAGGGCGCGACATGGCTCTGTCATTTCAGTTGCAAATATATATGATTTAAATCAATTAAAGAAAAATTTCCTTAATTATTTTATGAAGGGATTCGATTTTTTCTCATACCCTATGGTGGTTTCCCCTCCATGGCCCGGCAACACGGCTGTGTGGTCGGGGAGTGTGAGCAGCTTCTCCCTGATAGCGTTGACGAGAGTTCCATAGTCACCCTGCGGCAGATCTGTGCGTCCGATCGAGCCTTGGAAAAGGGTGTCGCCGGTAATGACAAAGTTTGAAGCAGGGCAGTAGAGAGCTATTCCTCCTGGAGAGTGACCGGGCACGCCGAGCACTTCAATTTTCTCTTTGCCGATCATGATTGTATCACCATCGTTAAGCTCTGCTTCAATCTCGATCGGCTGCAATGCCATGCGGAGTCCAAACCGCGCTCCTTGTTCCGGCAGAGTCTCGGCAAGAAATTTATCGGCCGGATTACCCTCGATCTTAAGGCCGTATCTGTCTTTTACATACGCATTGCCAAATATGTGGTCAAGGTGCGCGTGTGTGTTGATTAGATGTGTCACTTTAAGACTGTTTCTTTCAATGAAACCGTCGAGAGCCTGCTGTTCCTGCTCGTCGATCATTCCCGGGTCGACGATAGCGGCCTCATGCGATTCGGGATCCCATAATATATAGGTGTTGATCCCGAACATATTAAATACAAATCTACTTACGTTCATAGCTCTACATAGATTAAATCCTTTGTCTTGAAATATTCATCGCTGAAATAGTCGCTTAGGGGAACGTCGAGCACCGGGCGCTTCACTCGTCCCAGCTCACTTGCGAGTTCTCCACCTTTCAGGCAGATGAGGCCGTTCGGCAGACGGTTCATGTTTTTGTCGCTTATGTTGCGGCCGACGATTTTAACGAGTTCGTCAAGTTGCATGACTGCGCGTGAGACCACATAGTCGGCCTTGATTTTACATTCTCCCATGTCGCCATGTTGAAACGTCACATTGTCGAGTCCCAGCGACTCAGCTATAGATGATGCCACCTTGATCTTTTTCCCTATGCGGTCAATCAGATGAAATCTGCATTGAGGCCAGTAGATGGCGAGTGGAATCCCGGGAAATCCTCCACCGGTACCAAGATCAATTATCTGAGTCCCATCAACAGGTGTGATGAACTTGGCGATCGCAAGCGAATGGAGGATGTGGTGACAATATAGATTGTCAATATCCTTGCGTGAGATGACATTGATCTTGTCATTCCATTCGGGATAGAGCTGTCCTAAGGCTTGGAAACGTTCAAGCTGACTTTGTGTAAGATTGGGAAAATATTTCAGGATTTCGTCCATTTGTTATACCGGTGTGGTTTTTGATTAACAATTCTATGATGTCGGATGTTTATACTTCAAACAGACATCTTTTTGCGGTTTGGAATATTCCATTCTGCAAAATTATAGGTAATTTGTGAATTTTGGCTTAAATTTGCTGAAAAAATTAAGAAAGTAACATAACTGTAATGCTAAAGATCGGGAAATATAATTCTTTGCACGTCTCCCACAATGTGGATTTCGGTGCATACCTCGAAGATAATGAAGGCAATCAGGTGCTTTTGCCTGCACGCTACATCACCGCGCCACTTCAACCCGGGAGCGACATTGAGGTTTTCGTCTATAAAGATTCAGAAGATCGCCCCGTTGCCACAACCGAACATCCATTTGCGGAAGTAGGTAAGTTCGCTTATCTACAGGTCACTCAGGTTAACAAAACCGGGGCCTTCCTTGATTGGGGTCTGATTGGCAAAGAACTGCTTGTCCCCTTTAGCGAACAGAAAGTGAAGCTGTCGCGCGGCATGGTAGTGCTCGTCTATGTCTATCTTGACGATGCGACCAAGAGGGTGGTGGCTTCGGCCAAAATTGATAAATTCATTGGAAACCGCTATCCTGCCTATAAGCTTGGCCAAAAGGTGGAGGCCTTGATCTATAAGCATACTGAGCTTGGCTATAAGGCTATTGTCGACAACCTTTTTCATGGCATGATATATGAGAACGAACTTTATGCGCCTTTGGAGATAGGCACCCCGGTTGCTGCCTATGTCAAGCAGATCCGCGAGGATGGTAAGATAGATCTCGTCATGAGTGGCGTGAACGATGGCCGTGTTGATGCTCTGATGGAAAGAATCGTCAAGCGTCTCGCCGACCAACCGGGGTACTTCCTGCCGATTTCCGACTCTGCTTCGCCGGAAACCATCCGTGCAACGTTCCAGTGTTCGAAGAAAGATTTCAAAAAAGCTATCGGGCATCTTTACAAGGAGCGCAAGATCGTAATCTCTGACGGTGGCATACGTCTCGCTGAAGAGCCGGCTTGATAACTGAATTTATAGATAATATAAAACAACAAAACATCGGTCCCGATGCTCGTCCGTTATTAAAATGGAGAGCATCGGGACCGGTTTTCTTATTGCGGTACGCTATTTGGAGATCTCCTCAAATTCCATTGATGCGAGTTCCCAAAGCGACATGGCATTTTCGAGTTGTTTGGTTGTCGCTGCGTGGCGGTCATAGATGTCAGCTGGAGGATTTCCGGCAGCTATTGTTGATTCGATTTCTGCAATCTCTCCTTCAAGGCGTGCGATTTCCGCCTCAGCCTCCTCGACTTTTTTGCGCGCTTTTCTGACGAGCTTTTCATGCTCCCGTTGCTCTGCGTATGACAGCTTCCGTGCTGGTGCTCCTTGTGTCGTGTTGTTCTGCGGTTGGTTTGCGGTAGAATTTTTTGCCGCACTCTTCTGCTCGTTGTTTTCTTTGGCAGCAGCGGTCGGGCGGATGGTGTTTCTCTCGAGCTCGTTGAGATTGGCGAGCTTCTTTTTCTCAAGGAACTCATAGATGCCTCCGAGGCACTCCTTCACTTCTCCTCCTCCAAATTCATAGACTTTTTCTACAAGGCCGTCGAGAAACTCGCGGTCATGGCTCACGACAATGACCGTGCCGTTGAAATCCTTGATGGCCTGCTTGAGAATATCCTTGGTCTTCATGTCGAGGTGGTTGGTGGGCTCGTCGAGTATGAGCAGATTGACCGGTTCAAGCAGAAGACGTATCATGGCGAGACGTGTCTTTCTCCTCCTGACAGCACCTTTACTTTTTTATCGGAGGCCTCGCCGCCAAACATGAATGCACCAAGAATGTCGCGGATTTTTGTGCGGATATCTCCGACTGCCACACGGTCGATAGTGTCAAATACAGTAATTTCGCCGTCGAGCAACTGTCGCCTGGTTTTGTGCGAAATATCCGATCTTTACATTGTGCCCGATTTTGAGAGTGCCGGTGTGTGGTATCTCGCCCATGATACATTTCACCAGTGTAGATTTTCCCTCGCCGTTTTTGCCGACAAAGGCCACTTTCTCGCCGCGTTTGATGGTGAATGTGGCATGGTCAAACACCTGATGGTCGCCGTAGGCTTTGCCCACATTGTCGGCTATCACGGGATAGTCGCCCGAGCGTGGAGCAGGGGGGAATTTGAAGTTGAGGTGCGAAGTGTCGACCTCGTCAACCTCTATGCGCTCTATCTTGGCAAGCTGTTTGATGCGGCTCTGCACCTGCACGCTTTTGGTGGCCTTGTAGCGGAACCGCTCAATGAAGTCTTCGGTCTCCTTGATCATCTTCTGCTGGTTCTGGTAGGCCCGCATCTGCTGTTCGAGACGTTCGGCGCGGAGCGTGACATATTTTGAGTAGTTGACCGAGTAGTCGTAGATTTTCCCGAGCGAGATTTCGATGGTGCGGTTGGTGACGTTGTCTATGAACGCGCGGTCGTGGCTGACGAGCACCACGGCGTTGGCTTTGGTGATGAGGAAGTTTTCAAGCCATTGGATTGATTCGATGTCGAGGTGGTTGGTGGGCTCGTCGAGCAGAAGCACGTCGGGGCGGCGCAGGAGTATTTTGGCAAGTTCGATGCGCATGCGCCAGCCGCCGGAAAATTCTGAGGTGGGGCGATTGAAGTCCGACCGCAGGAAGCCGAGGCCGACGAGGGTTTTCTCAATCTCAGCCTCAAAGTTGTCGCTCTCTTCCATTGCCAGCCGGTCGGTGAGCGATGTCATGGCTTCGATAAGTTCCTGGTATGATTCTGACTCGTAGTCGGTGCGCGAAGCCAGCTCGTTGTTGAGTTCATCAAGGCGTTCTTTCATTTTGTCGACATGGCTGAACGCACTCCTGACTTCGTCGATCACGGTCGAAGTATCGCTTACCGTTATGTGCTGGGGTAGGTAGCCGACGGTCGTGTCGCGCGGCATGGAGACATTTCCTGAAGTCGGTTTCTGAAGTCCGGCGATGATTTTAAGCATGGTCGATTTGCCGGCTCCGTTTTTGCCTACAAGCGCAATCTTGTCCTTGCGGTTTATTATATATGATATATTGTCAAAAAGACATTTTGCGCTGAACTCAACTTTCAGGCTGTTGATGGATATGCTCATCGTTGATGTTGGGGATAGTGTATGAGATTCGTGGTCAGTTTTTCCAACGGACTTGCAAAATTACTTAGAATCTCCCACACTGCCAAAAGCGCGCGATTCCTATAGGCGAATCTTTTAAAGATAAAATGGATTATCTCATGAACGGATGCCCGTGGTTGGGGTCCGGGATAAAGGACTCGTAGGTGTTGTCATCATAATAGACCACAATGCCTGTGACGCGCTTCCCGTTGCGCGATGTCGCATGTCGAGCCGGTTGTTCGTCTTGACTCTCATTGGTCGCTGCTGAATCTCTTGCCGATTGCTCCTCTTCAGAGACTGATGCTGCCGGGGTGGAAAATGTGAATGTATTGGCAGTTTGAGAGTCCGGATTATTTTCTTCCTCTTCTTCGACGATGTTTTCATTGAAGTCTACGCCAAAATCAATCGGCTGTGAAATAGAGACTTCAGCTTCTGCCGTGGCGTCTTTTGCGCCATTTTGAGGCGCTGAGATTTTGATATTTTCATCCGTCACCATATTCCCTTCACCAAACATCAGCCAGACAATGTTAAGCTCGGGGTAGGCGAGGTGGATTTTCCCGATGATTTCGTCGCTCACCTTTTTGTTGCGTCCGGCAAGTAGCTGACTGCCTGTCGGACGGGGGATGTTGCACTCATCTGCAAACTGCGTCACACTGATTTGCCGATAGTCGAGGTAACGTTTTAGTCTTGAAACGAGATCCATAATGCAAACTTACATGAGTTTATATTTGTAATTCGATTGCAAATGTAATAATTTATTTTTGAAACCGCAAACTTGATTTTGTAAACCATGTTGTTGTAATTGCAAATTAATGTTGCATTATTGAATTCTCGTTTGCATACACAAAAGACTGCGAACGTCATAGTTAGCAGTTATGACTAAATAGTTGCTATAAATAAAAATAGCAATAGTTTGTAAACTCGATATGTTATGTGTGTTAGTGTGATTCTTGGGTAAAGCTGTGCGAGACTCCGGTCGCTCACTTCAAATAATTAAAGTAACGATTTAATTAAAATTATTATTCACATGGATATTAAGTGTTTAAAATTCGTGTTAATAATTTAAAAATACAAAATAGGGCGTGGAATTTTGAAATGTAAAAGCAAATGGATGGGTGTCTGTGATTTGGAATTGTGCGGGAGGTAATATGGATTATAGCGATGGAATTTAAAACTCGCTATTTGTTCCTTGCGTATGCAAAATCAAATGTTATGAATTTGCAATATGCAACTGCAACTTATTACTTTCTTTCGTCGTGTTCGCAAATTATATTATCTGATTCCTAATACGGAACTATTTGAATTTGCAAATGCAATATCTACTATGTCAATTAACTTTCGATCAAGGATAGTTGCCTCATCCTCTTGATGTTTAGTTTTAAAACATCTTAAGTCTGAATAAATATTTGTCGCTTTAACAAAAATTAGCTATAAATATTTGTGTTTTAATAATGATTATACTAATTGAGCCCCTCTGTTAAAGCTGTTAAGTTTTACCTCCTTTGGATTGAGATAAAAAATAGCTCCAAATCTCCTCTAAAAGGCATTTGGAGCTATTCAATCGGCGTTTTAGACCGATATTTAACCCATCAGGAATCGAGTATTTCGAAGGCGGCTGCCCGTCCCACTGTAATACGCTCGGGATAATGGACGTCGCTGTTGACCACGAGAGGTATGCCTGCATCTCTCATCCTGCGGATCACTCCGGCTGACGGGAAGAGACGTGGAGTGTATTTGCGTTTTGTCTCTTCGCTTGATCCGACTGGTGCTTCCCATGCCTTGGTGTTTATCTCAGCGACGATCTCTGCGCCTCTTATGGCATCGATTACATCATCTATATGTTTGCGATACCAAGCCTCGTCCTCAATGTCGGTCCGATACCTTGAAGCATTGAATCCGATCTTGTCAAAGTGTCCGATAATGTCAAAACCACCCTTCTCGATCATAGCCAATGTATGAGCATAGAAAGTATCGACAACATAGCGGATGTCATCGTGAAAATATTTGCCCATCTTCTCGATGAATCCCGCAGGGCTGCCGTCTACGTCGATCATTCTGTCACCATCCTGAGTAGGGATGAAATGGATTGAGCTGAGCCTGTAGTCAAGCGGTAGTTTCTGGAAATACTCATGGCTCGCGCCCCATGCCTCTCCGAGATAGTCTATTTCCATTGACATATAGAGCTTGATCTTGTCACCGTATAGAGCCTTGATCCGATTGAATTCTTCGATATACTCATTGACACGCTCTGACTTCATGTTGCAGCTTGATTCAATCGGGATCGGTGAATGTGGAGTGAAGCCGAGATGCTTTATCCCGGCTTCAACTGCTGCACAGACAAAGCGCACCATATCGGCGCGCCCGTCACAAAATTGTGTATGTGAATGAAAATTATATGCTCTGGTCGAATTTATAATTTCTAAGATATCCACTTGATTTTTGATCTTTCGTTATTTGGTTGATGCCGGAGGATTGGCGATGTTCTGTCGCATGTTGGTGTCCGACTCGATATTCTTCATGCGGTAGTAGTCCATGATGCCGAGATTGCCCGAGAGGAAAGCCTGGGCCATCGCACGTGGAAGCTCTGCCTCGGCCTCGATTACTTTCGCGCGTGCCTCCTGAGCCTTGGCACGCATCTCCTGCTCGAGAGCTATAGCCATTGCCCGTCGTTCCTCAGCTTTGGCCTGAGCGATGCTCTTGTCGGCTTGTGCCTGGTCGATCTGAAGGGCAGCGCCAATGTTTTTGCCTATGTCGATATCGGCGATGTCGATTGACAGAATCTCGAAAGCAGTGCCCGAGTCGAGACCTTTGCGCAGCACGAGCTTGGAGATGTTGTCGGGATTCTCGAGCACCAGCTTGTGGCTCTCTGACGAGCCGATGCTCGACACGATGCCCTCGCCGACACGGGCAAGCACAGTGTCCTCGCCGGCGCCGCCCACGAGCTGGCGTATGTTGGCGCGCACCGTCACGCGGGCAATGGCTATGAGCTGGATGCCGTCCTTGGCCACGGCGGTGACGTGGGGTGTCTCGATGACCTTGGGATTGACCGACATCTGCACGGCCTGAAACACGTCGCGTCCGGCAAGGTCGATGGCGGTGGCCATCTTGAAGCCGAGATCGATGTTGGCCTTTGAGGCCGACACGAGGGCATGGACCACCTTCTCGACGTTGCCGCCGGCGAGGTAGTGGGCCTCGAGGTCGTCGCGGTTTACGTCATTGAGTCCGGCCTTGTGCGCCTCGATGAGGGCCCGGACGATGACGGATGCGGGCACCTTGCGGATGCGCATCAGGAAAAGCTGCATCAGCGAGATGTGGACGCCGCTGACGCGGGCCGAGATCCACAGGAAGAACGGCACATAGTAGAAGAAGATGCAGATGATGATTACAAGCGCAATCAAGATCAGGATTAATGTTATTTCCATTCTGTTTTCATATTAGAGGGGTTAAAGATTCTGTTGTGGAGTGACCCATTAGCGATACTGCGACTTTCTGTTGTATTCCTGTGAGATCACAGCGTTTTTAAGTCTCAGCAAATCGGCTTTTGAGTTTTCGAGTTGTTGTTCGGCCGAGAGTATTTTCTCTGTGAGCGATTTGTCGCCTTTCCCATAGGCGATCCTCATTTTTGTAAGTTCAGCCTTGCGTTTGTTGTATTGTTCACGACCTCGGAGATAGCTCTTCATCGCGTCGACTGATGAGGGCAACGACAGTTGAGCGAATGAAGTTATGGTCTTGCCGTCGGGAAGGACGAAGACGAAGCCATCATCCTTGCGGGCATTTTGCCCTGTGCCGATGTCGGCAATCTTCGCACGGATAGCATCATAGTCTGTCTCTCCTGTCTGTGTCATGGCGATTGATGTTACTTTGGCATAGTCTGTCAGATTCGGTTCATCAACCGGATAGTTGATGCGCAGGTCTTGCGGAATGAAAGTGTAGATGGTCACCGAGTCCTGAAGCTGATTGCGGTCAGTGGCCCACCATCCGATTCCATTTTCCTCATCAACGGCATAGAGATAGTCATTATAGGGCGAGTTGTAAGGCATGCCTATGTTCGATGGCTGAAGGAAACCGTCGCTGTCGCGGCGTGAGATAAAAATGTCAAGCTCGCCGAGTGAACTGTCTCCGTCTGCTGCGAAATAGAGAGTCACGCCGTCAGACATCAGGAAGGGATATGAGACCCATGACCCGTTGCTGTCACCAAACACCAACGAGTAGTCAAACAGCTCGACAGGCTTGTCCCATGATCCGTCGGCCAGACGGATTGATTCAAACATTTTAGAATCCCCGTTGTCGGTTGAGCCATACCAGATCATATCATCCCCTGATTCGCTGATGTATGAAGGAGCCCATAGGCTTGAGACCTCGAGTTGACGGAGCATGTCGGACGATACGGTGTTTTCTATCTGCATTTCGTCGGATAGCCGTCCCGCGCTCTTGCCAAGCTTTATGAATTTGTAGAATTCATCGGCAGGGACGTTGATGCTGTCGACTATCTGGATTTTCTCTACGCGGTCGAGCATTGACCGGCCCAGTTCGATGCGTCCGCGGAGGAAGTCGGTCCAATCGCCACCGTCTTCGCCTCCGGCCGAAAATTCCTTATCTTTCGCTTCCTCTGCCTTGGTCCTTTTTTCGAGATACTTGTCGAGATATTCCTCGGCATTGTCATAGTCGTAGAGATAAAAGTAGCTTTCGGCAGCACCGAGATTGCCCGAGTTGCCACCTTTCAAGTAATATGTGACGGCTTCCTTAAACCGTCTGGCCTCTTTGAGCGCGTTGCCCGCGGCGAGGTTGAGCTTTTGATTTTTGGGAGCCTCTTTCGCCTGGGCAACAGCCTTACTGACCTCTTCAGGGGTGATCGCGCAGAGGGGCATGACGCCGGCTGCGGCTGTCAATGAGAGTATGATATGTCGGAATGATATATTCATCATAGAGATAAGAGATGATTCTAATTACCCTTTTCTTGCTTCATGAGTTGCTTGTCCATAGCCGCCGCTGCGCGACGACCGTCGCCCATGGCAAGTATGACAGTCGCTCCGCCACGCACGATGTCGCCACCGGCATAGATGTCATAGAGTGAAGATCTCATGCTCTCCTCGTCGACGACGATAGTGCCGCGGCGCGAGATCTCAAGTTCAGGGATTGCGTTCGGGATAAGTGGGTTGGGGGAGACACCTACGCTGACGATCACAAGGTCGACCTCGATCTCCTCGATCGCGCCATCAATAGGCACCGGAGACCGGCGTCCGGAAGCATCGGGAGCGCCAAGCTCCATCTTCTGCACGCGCATGGCTTTCACTCGGCCTCTCTCGTCGGCGAGATACTCGATGGGGTTGCATAGAGTCATGAACTCGACTCCTTCTTCCTTGGCATGGTGTACCTCCTCGACTCGTGCGGGCATTTCTTCCAGACCGCGGCGGTAGACGATCATTGCCTTGTCTGCGCCTTGACGTAGTGCCGTGCGCACTGAGTCCATGGCTGTATTTCCACCTCCGATGACTGCGACGCGGTGTCCTTTCAGCACCGGTGTGTCCTCGCCGGGACGGCCGGCCCCCATGAGGTTTATGCGTGTGAGATATTCGTTAGACGACATTATGCCGATCAAGTTTTCGCCCGGGATACCCATGAAGCGGGGCAGTCCTGCTCCGGAACCGACAAAGATACCGTCGTAACCCATTTCGTGAAGCTGCTCGTAGGAGATTGTCTTGCCTACCACGCAGTCCTTGACAAAGGTCACGCCTTCAGCCCGGAGTCCGTCGATTTCAGCTTCGACAACGGCGTTGGGCAGACGGAATTCCGGAATACCGTACTTCAACACGCCTCCGATTTCGTGGAGTGCCTCATAGACGGTGACATTGTATCCTTTCTTGATCATGTCGCCGGCAAAGGAAAGTCCTGCGGGACCGGAGCCTACTACTGCAATGTTGAATCCGTTTTTGGCTGTTGCCGTCGGGCGCAGTTCTATATTATTGGCCTTGATGTTCTCTCGCTCGAAGTCGGCTGCAAAGCGTTCGAGGTAGCCGATCGCCACGGGAGCCTTCTTCATCTTGTTGTAGATGCAGCGTGCTTCACACTGCTTTTCCTGCGGACACACTCGGCCGCAGACGGCCGGGAGAGCACTCGTCTGCTTAAGCACCTTTGCTGCCGTAAGGATCTCGCCTCGCTCAATATTCTTGATAAATGACGGAATCTGGATCGACACCGGACATCCTTGGATGCACTGAGGATCCGGACAGTCGAGACAGCGGGAGGCCTCAAGCATCGCTTGAGCCTGCGACAGACCCTGGTTTACCTCATGGTTGGAGTGTATTCTATATTTCGGATCGAGCTGTGGGATGACCGCTCTGGGGATTGATGTGCGCTCTTTGGCGCTCATTGAGTTGCGGAGTTCCTCGCGCCATTTGGCGTCGCGGTTGCTATCTGTATTCATGATGGTTAAGATGGCGTTTAATTATATGCTTTCAGGCGCATGATCATTTCATCGAAGTCAACCTTGTGGGCGTCAAACTCCGGGCCGTCTATGCAGACAAACTTTGTCTTGCCGTCGACAGTCACGCGGCATGCACCACACATTCCGGTGCCGTCGACCATGATGGTGTTGAGCGACACATGGTCGGGACGTCATATTTCTTGGTGGTGAGAGCGACAAACTTCATCATTACTGCCGGGCCGATGGCAACCACGAGGTCGACTTTCTCGCGTTGGATCACGGCTTCGACGCCGGCCGTCACGAGACCCTTCTGACCTTTCGAACCGTCGTCGGTCATGAAGATTACCTCATCGCTGTATTCCGCCACCTCTTTTTCGAGAATTATAAGCTCGGAAGTCCGGGCGGCAAGGATGGAGACGACGCGGTTGCCGGCTTCTTTCATCGCTTTGATGATTGGAAGAAGGGGAGCTACTCCCACGCCGCCACCGCAGCAGACAACTGTGCCTACTTTCTCGATATGTGTGGCCTGACCGAGTGGTCCGACTACATCAGTGAAGCAGTCTCCCTTTTCGAGATCGCAGATTTTGCGGGTACTTTCTCCGATAGCCTGGACGACGAGGGTGATCGTGCCGCGCTTCAGGTCGGCGGCCGCTATGGTGAGGGGAATTCTCTCGCCACCTTCGCCGGTGCGCACGATGACGAAGTGGCCCGGTCGGCGTGACTGCGCGATCATCGGAGCCTCGACTTCAAATTTTACTACATTTTCGGAGAAATGTTCTTTCTCCACGATTTTAAACATTGGCATGATGCTATTTCTTTACAATCTGTTGTTGTATCGTGTACGTATGGGTTGTCCTATTTCTGCACGTCGTCAGTGTTGTCGTCATAGGTGATTTTACGCTGCTGGGTGATGGTCTGATCCATAGAACCTAATTTTTCCAGACGCAGAGTCCAGTTGCCGAACCGGTCAAACGATTTATATTCGTAGGTCAGCAATTCATCATCAGTGCCTGCGTCATAATCACGCTCTCTAAGATTGCCATCCTTGTCGTAGCGGTAGTTCTGGGCCCAGCTCTCATCTTCTGATGTCGATATCACCTTTGCGACATGGCCGTTGCTGTCATAGGTAAGCTCCATGTCGATGGCTGTGAATGTCTCTTCGTCGTCCTCGACGGCCTCTTCAAGCGTAAGGGACACAATGCGGCCGCTGTCGTCGCGGTCGCAGGCAAACTCCTCGCCGTCGACTTCAATCAGATTGCCATCTTTGTCAAAGCGAAATTCATTTTGCCATTCAAGGCCGGCATCATTCATCATCAGGATTACAGATCTGACGGGACCCTTGAGGCAAAACATGTCAAGATCAGAGGCCTGGGCTGACAGGCTTCCGCATAAAAGCGATAGATATAGAAATGTTTTCATCTTATTGATTGCAGTAGGGCAAAAACATGCTACCTAACACACAAAGTTACTATTTATATCTTAAACAAACGCTAAATTTTACTAAAAAATAGATGCCGTGGCAAAGTTTTTGTAATTTTGTTGTAATGGAAATGAATACTGACGATTCGAAAAAATTGCTTGAATTGAGCACCGCTCCGGTCGGGAAGCTCCTATGGCGCTATAGTCTGCCGGCTGTAGTCGGTATGCTTGTGATGTCGCTCTACAATATCATCGACCGTATCTTCATTGGCCAATGGGTTGGTCCTGAGGCTATAGCCGGACTTGCTATCACTTTCCCGGTCATGAATCTTTCGGCGGCGCTCGGTGTCCTTATCGGCGCCGGCGGATCCGCTCGGATATCAATACTGCTTGGCGCCAAAGATTTCGACGGGGCGCAACGGGTGTTGGGCAATTCTCTTGTTTTGCTTGCAGTGATCATCTGCTGCTATCTGTCATGTTTCGCCATCTTCATAGACGACATTCTTCTTGCCTTTGGTGCGAGTCAGGTGACTTTGCCTTATGCACGCGATTTCATGCTCTATATTCTTCCCGGCATGTTCATGATGAACTTTGCCTTTACTTTCAACAATTTCATGAGAGCATCGGGCTATCCGTTGCGCGCGATGGTCACAATGTTTATCGGGGCCGGTCTCAACCTCATTCTCGCGCCCATATTTATCTACTACCTGCAGCTTGGCATCAAAGGCGCGGCTATAGCTACGGATATTTCCATGACAGTGTCGGCATTTTTTGTGCTCTCTCATTTTTTCTCATCGAAAAGCACGATTCACTTTGCCAAAAGTGGCGATATGTATCGTCTGAGCACCCGTGTGTTTCTCCCCGTCATCTCTATCGGTGCCGCTCCTTCGGTGGTCAATGCCGCAGCGTGTTTTATAAATGTGATAATCAACAAGACACTCTATTCCCACGGGGGTGATATAGCTGTTGCGGCTGCGGGCATCTTCACTACATATACATCTCTGATGACAATGGTCGTTGTCGGCATCTGTCAGGGCATGCAGCCGATAATCGGTTATAACTATGGTGCCGGACGCATCGAGCGTCTGCGCAGGACCTACTGGCTTGCTGTAGGTGTGGCCACTGCTATTGTCGCCTGTGGACAAGCCATAGGTCTCACTTGCCCGCATCTGATCGGTCGCGCGTTCACGACTGATGCCGGTCTGATAGGGGAGACGTCGCGCTGTCTCCACATCTCGATGCTTGCGTTTACAGTAGTCGGATTTCAGGTAGTGTCAACGACCTTGTTTCAATCGATCGGCAAGGCCGGAGCCTCGATTTTTCTCTCGCTTACCCGTCAGGTCATATTCCTCATACCTCTGCTTCTTCTGCTTCCTCCCCACTTCGGCCTTGATGGCATCTGGGCGGCCTTCCCGCTGTCGGATATGTTGGCGACAATCGTGACTGTCGTGATGGTGGCCATCCAGCTCTCACGCATGCGTAAATCTGAACAGTTGTCCGTGGCCTGATTTTCAAGGCGTGGGCCACAACCAAATGGCATCGCTGTTCGTTGAGTAGGTATATACTCAACGAACAAGTCCATTATGTCAATCACGGTTCAACTTAGCAAATCACGCATGCTTATCATGAGGATAATGCACCTGGGTGTGATCCTCTTGTCAATATTGCTCATCACGTTGCTGACACTCGACACGCTGCGCAACGTCTCTTTTCTCGCAGACGACGTCTATCTTCACATGCAGTTCTGGTGCTGTCTTTTTTTTATTGCCGACGTTTTGGTCGAGATGTGGTTTGCTCCTAAACATTGGCGTTATTTTGTCCACCATATCTTTTTCCTTCTCATCTCGATTCCGTATCTTAATATCATATCCCACTACGATATCAAGATTGATGAACATGTACAATACATGCTCCGTTTCGTTCCCATGATACGGACGGCCTATGTGTTTACGATCGTTGCCGGTTTCACCACCTCATCGCGTTGGGTCAAAAATATGCTCATCACATATATGATAGTCCTCATTGTCGTGGTCTATTTCTGCTCGCTGACTTTTTTCGTGGCTGAGAAGCCGGCCAATCCGCTTGTTACGGACTATTGGTCGTCGCTTCAGTGGTCAATCATGAGCCTTACCACTGCCGGATGCTCTATCCATGCCATGACTGTGACCGGGCGTGTGCTTGGAGTGCTGCTGTCTGCCGTCGGATTGATATTTTTCCCGATTTTCACGGTCTTTCTCACCAATGGCTACGCCAATCAGAGTCCTGCCGACAATTCTACTCCGACATCTGACGCTCCTGCCAAAACGAATGCTCCGGCTGACGACGCTCAATGATGTTTGCAAAATCATTTGAATAATGAGTCCAATACGCGATGGCGCGAAACGCGGAGTTGAAAAATTTTGCGGCATGTCGTAAAATTTGTATCTTTGTCAGTCGTAACAAAATGCCTTGAGGCTTGCCTCAGGGCAAAGTCTAATTTTGATAACTCTTAAAAAGAATTATTTCAACCATGCTTAAAACTATTCTTTCAATATCAGGCCGTCCGGGTCTTTTCCGTCTCGTCAACCGTGGCAAAAATATGCTTATCGTGGAGTCGCTCTCAACAGGCAAGCGCACACCGGCCTATGCTCACGACAAAGTGATCTCGCTCGGCGACATCTCGATCTATACGATGGAGGAAGACGTCCCTCTTGGTGATGTCCTTGAATCGGTCAAAGCTAAAAATGAAGGTAAGTCCGTAGACATCAAAGCTATCGGCAACGATGCAGCTGTCCGCGAGTATTTCGGTGAGATTCTTCCCGATTTTGATCGTGAAAAAGTCTATACTTCCGACATAAAGAAGCTTCTGACCTGGTACAATCAGTTGATTGAAGCCGGCGTGACAGATTTTGCCACTCAGGAAGAGGAAGCCGCCCCCGAGACTGAATCTGAAACAGCCCAGGAAAAAGAATAAGACGTGAAAGTAAACCGACTTTTTACAGCCAGGGACAGTGTGGTCGATTTAATCGAATATGATTATAACGTCCTCACTGTCCTTAGTCGTTTCTCCCTGCCTCTTGGGTTTGGACATAAGTCAATCAAAGAATTGTGTGAGGATTCCGGTATCAATACTGACGCGTTTCTTCTCATTATCAATTTTCTTTTGTTTGGAGAGATTGATGCCGATGCAATGACGCGTGTGAGTCCGGCCGACATCGTCTATTTCCTGCACAATTCCCATGACTATTACCTCTCCTATAAGCTCCCTCATATACGTGCTAATCTGATAGCTGCCCTTGATCAGGGACATAGCGATATCAATCCTATAATCACCAGCTTTTTCGATGCCTATACCGCTCTCGTGAAAAGTCATTTCAGCTACGAGGAGAGTGTGGTGTTCCCTTATGTCAGAAATCTCTCTGAAGGAAAGTCAACGGACTACAGCATCGACATATTCCGCCGTCAGCATGACGATGAGATAGAGGAGAAACTTACGGAACTCAAAAATATTATCCTGCGGTATTATGTAACCTCCATGCCATTCAGAATGTATGACGCGTTGGCCGACATATATAATTGTGAGGAAGATCTGACTTCGCACGCCCGCATTGAAAACGATATTCTCGTGCCGCTTATCTCGAGGATAGAGAATAAAAACAAAAAATGATGCGCCACATTAATATTGCCTTCATGCTTCCGTCAGCGATGCTGGCTGCTGGAATGGCGGCGGTCATAAAAAGGATGCCGGAATTTTCATGTTCTGTCGTAGAAATTAATGAGGGCGACTATCTTGATGAATTGGCTAAAGTTCGCCCGGCCATGTTGATTGTCGATCCTGTCGTGACCGGAGTCGACTGGGATGTGCTGAAGAGTTCATCTTCATGTCCGGTTAAACTTATAGCCGTTCTGACCCAGCAGATGCCAAAATCGGCGTTGAAATGGTTTGATGACACAATCTCGATATATGACAGTCTTGATGACATCGCAAAGACTTTGCACCGAAACACTTCGGCGGTCGAGGACGATGACCGTGGCAAGGATCTGAGCCCACGCGAGAAAGAGGTAATTGTAGGTATAGTCAAAGGCTTGTCTAACAAAGAGATTGCATCGGCGATGAATGTCTCGGTCAATACTGTCATGACCCATCGCAGGAATATAGCCTCTAAGCTTCATATACACACGCCCGCCGGCTTGACAATCTATGCGATTGTCTCAAACCTCGTGAAGCTCGAAGATATAAAATCGGATATGGGTAAACTTTAGGGTTTATCGTGACAAGGCTTTGAAAAACTCATCACACAGCTCCATCGAGTTGTCAAACAGTCCGGCGGTCTCCACTGTTGTGGTCGCGGAGTCCTGTTTCTCGACACCTCTCATCTTCATGCAGAGATGCTCGCCGGTGCAGACGACTATCACACCCTTTGCCTCAAGCTTCTCCATGATGATTTTGCATATCTGGGCAGTCATGCGTTCCTGCACTTGCAGGCGACGGGCATAGAAATCCACCAATCTTGCGAGTTTGCTGAGCCCGATGGTCTTGCCGTTGGGGATGTAGCCGATCGAAACTCTGCCGAAAAAGGGTAGGATATGATGCTCGCACAGGGAATAGAATTCAATATCTTTTACAATCACCATGCGTGAACCCTCATGGGTGAAGATTGCATCGTTGATCAATGTGTCGGCATCCTGACGGTAGCCGCTTGTCGCGTATGCAATGGCCTTGGCGGCACGCATCGGGGTTTTCATCAGGCCCTCGCGTGTGGGATCTTCACCAAGAAGCCGGATGATGGCTTCGTAGTGTCCGGCAATCTCCCGGATGGTTTCTTCGCTTAATTCGGTCACTTTGTCTCTCACAAATAGAATATATTATTGACACATTATATGTGATGTTAATAAAACCGCACAGTGGCGATGCTGTCGTACGGTCGCGGAAATCAATCTCCGTGGACATTGACGCGGTCGCGCACAACGCGGATCTCTTTGCCGTAAGACGGGAAGGCTTTGCGTAGTTCGTCGGCCGCGGCGTTGGCTTCCTGCTGAGTCTTGAAATCTCCGACTTTAAGGCGCCAATAAGGAGAGGTGTACATCACGTATGTCTGGTATTTCGGGAAGCGCGATGAGATGACACGCTGTTTTGATCTCGCTTCGTTTTTAGCGGTACGGGCATTATTGTCACTGAACACCTGCACACGATATCCGGCCATGCGGCCATTGACCGGACGGGCTACCTCTTCCTTACTTTCCTCCTCGACGACGACCTCTGTGGGGATGAGTCGTTTGAGCAGTTTGTCGGGCTGATTGACGACGTTTGAATTACCGCTTGTGATATGGTCGATAATTGTGGTCACCTCAGTCTCAGCCGAGGCGATAGGGGCCGCTGCGATCAGCGAGAGTAATAGTGCGATTGATTTCATTGCGTTGGTGTGTGGCTCGTGAGGAGTTGCGTTTAGAGAGAGAGGTGGGGAAGTTGGTAGGAAACCCGCACGGGGAGCGATTTGTGGCGGTTGCCGGACATCGTCTCCGTGCGGGAAATATTGTGGACTGTTGCGTCTGCGCGATTTAGAATGCGTTGACAATGCCCATGAACGACGCTGCCTCGAGAGCTGCGCCGCCGATGAGACCGCCGTCTACGTCGGGCTTGGCGAAGAGCTCCTTGGCGTTGGAGGGCTTGCAGCTGCCACCATAGAGGATAGAGGTGTTGTCGGCTACTTCCTTGCCATACTTCTCTGCGATGGTCTTGCGGATGAAGGCGTGCATCTCCTGAGCCTGGTCGTCGGTAGCGGTTTTGCCGGTGCCGATAGCCCATACGGGTTCGTAGGCGAGGATGATTTTGCCAAATTCCTCAGCGCTGAGATTGAAGAGACCTTCTTCGAGCTGAGCTTTCACTACATCGAAGTAGCTGCCGTCCTCACGCTGCTCGAGAACTTCGCCGATGCAGAAGATGGGGGTGAGGTTGTTGTCGAGGGCGAGACGCACTTTCTCGCGGAGAGTCTCGGAGGTCTCGCCGTAGTACTGGCGACGCTCTGAGTGGCCGAGGATCACGTAGGTTGCGCCGGTTGAAGCTACCATGGGAGCAGAAACCTCGCCGGTATATGCGCCTGATCTTGTGGTCAGCGCAGTTTTCAGCACCAAGACCGAGGCTGTTCTTGTCGATGACGTTGTTGATGGATGCGAGGTGAGTGAAAGGCACACAGATTACCACGTCACACTTGGGAGTTGCAGCTGCAAGGGCGGCATTTACCTCTTCGGCGAGCTTGATGCCTTCGGGCAGGGTGGTGTTCATTTTCCAGTTGCCTGCAACGATGTTTTTTCTCATTTTTACCTTAATTAATGTGGTTTTTGAAAATTCGATGGCAAAATTAAGTATTTCCAATGAATTTTTCAACCAAATTCACCATTTAATCAATGTAGGAGGAGGCCGTGGGAGCAATTTTTTCATCTCCGTTTGTATTATCGCACTATATCCGGGGTGATCGGGGATTAAATTTGCATTGTAATCACCCCAAAAAACAGACCCCGGTTATGAAAAGACAAAACCCCAATGCAAAACAGAAGAAAAATCTTCTCCCAGTCTCCGAAAAATTCTATCAGTCATTGAATGAACGAGCCATCGCGGCCGCCAAAGTGGTAGGGAATCCCTTGCTCGGAGCGGATGTGATGCTCGCAGTCGACAGGTATATCAACGAAGGATATGAGCCATGCAGCGACATGATGGAGCTAAGGTTGATATTCACACTCCTGAAACCTGAGATTGACAAGGCGATGGCGCGCTCTGCGGCTGCGAGAAAGCGTCGGGCCCGTCGGGCGGAAGTCGCGGCGTGTGAGCAGGATAAGACAGCTTTTGGGCCTTGTCCCTTCGACGCTCCTGCAGCGCATCCGGAGGCTGACGAGGATGCCGGCCCAATACCGGTCGGCAACCGCAGGGAGCGCCGTCGTCAGATGCAGGAGCAGCAGCGGTTGATAAAACGTCGCATAGTCCCTCTTGCCGGTAAACGGACATAGCGGCAGTTTTGCAATCGTGGCGACTGTAACCGAAATTTCACACTCCATACATAAGACTGCATTGATTTTTTTGCTATTTTTGCATCTTAAAATCGCAAGCAATTTACCAATCATTATTTCATTTTATCTGTAATGACAAAAATAGGAAGCAAGTGGACCGGCAGCGGCCGTAAGGCTATGTTGCTCGGTAGTGGAGAGTTAGGAAAAGAAGTCGCAATCGAGCTTCAGCGACTTGGCATCGAGGTTGTCGCCTGTGATAAATATGCCAATGCGCCGGCGATGCACGTTGCCGACAGCAGCCGTGTATTCAACATGCTTGATGCCGATGCCCTCAGAGCTGCTATCGAAGAGGAAAAGCCCGACAATATCATTCCCGAGGTCGAGGCCATCGCCACTCCCGTTCTTGTTGAACTTGAGAAATCAGGCTATCACGTCACTCCGACAGCAAAGGCGGCTCTGCTCACTATGAACCGCGAGGGAATCCGCCGTCTCGCTGCCGAGGAACTTGGCGTGATGACATCGCCCTATCGTTTTGCTTCGGATTACGAAGAATTCAAGGCTGCCGTCGCTGAGATCGGTATTCCCTGTGTGGTGAAGCCCATCATGTCATCGAGTGGTCATGGCCAGAGTGTGATCAAGAAGCCCGAGGACATCGAGACTTCATGGAAGATCGCTCAGGAAGGGGGGCGCGCAGGAGCCGGCCGCGTGATCGTCGAGGGATTTGTGAAATTTGACTATGAGATCACTCTCCTGACTGTGCGTTCGGTTGCCGGAACCTCTTTCTGCGAACCGATCGGACATATCCAGGTGGATGGTGACTACAGATATTCATGGCAGCCCCAGCCTATGAGTGCCGAGGCTAAGGCCAAGGCGCAGGAAATTGCGCGTAAAGTCACCGACGCCCTCGGCGGTCTACGGCATCTTCGGCGTGGAACTCTTCATCAAGGGCGACGACGTGATCTTCAGCGAAGTTTCTCCCCGCCCCCACGACACCGGCATGGTGACCATGATTTCGCAGGACCTCAGCGAATTTGCCCTCCACGCCCGTGCGCTTTCGGTCTCCCCGTGCCTGAAATCCGCTTCTACGGCCCGTCGGCATCTCGTGCTGTGGTCGTTGAAGGCGACACCAAGGAGGTCGTTATGGACAATCTTGAGAAGGTGCTTGAAGAGCCCGGTGTGCAGATGCGCATCTTCGGCAAACCCGAGGTGAAAGGACACCGCCGCATGGCTGTCATCCTCGCCACCGCCGACAGTGTGGAGGATGCACGCGCCAAGGCTGACCGTGCCTATGATAAGCTTAAAGTTGAAGTGCGATAATGCACTTCAACTTTACACCATAGAATTTTTACATATAGCCCTTAAATCATTATACAAACGTTTCTATACGTGACCTGAAAAATGCTCAGATTCGCCTCATTTATATTGATGCTCGTTTGCCTCGCTCCTGTCTGCGGATTTTCGGCGCCCCGTAATTCGATAGATGCAAAGGAGGTTGGGGCAATTATAAAACGTCTTGACAAGGAACTTGAAAAGAGTGGTGAGTATCTTGGCCGACGTCGTGCTTTGATCGATTCGCTGAAAAATGCGGTTGCCCGAAAGGATATCGATCCGGAGAGCCGTCTGTCGGGAATGTTGCAACTCGGCGACTGCTACAGTGTACTCAACACTGACTCCGCTCTCTCATTCTACTCCAAAGGTTCACAGCTTGCCAAGGCTGTCGGGCGAGACTCGATCTATACGCGTTTCGAACTGCGCAGCGCAACCTTCCTGCCTCTGTTGGGCTTTGTCTCGCAGGCGGAGGAGCGATTTGATGCCATTGATCCCGGAGCGCTACCCGAAGGGTTGCTTGTCGAATATTACGATGCCGCACGCCAGATGTATTCCTATCTGGCCTCATACTATGCCGGCTGTCCTGAAATCCACGACCCCTACATGAAGAAGTCGCAGGAGGCTCAGTCAACCTTGCTGTCGCTGCTTGATGATGATTCTCCACGATTCATGCTCAATCAGGGAGAGTATTTCCTCTATCATCAGGACTATTCCAAGGCGAAAGCCGTCTTGCTGCTTTTGCTTGACAGAATCCCCGAAGAAGACAATCAATATGCGCGAGCCTGTCACTTTCTTGCGGATATAGCGAAGGTCAGGGGAGAGCACAATGCCTACATATATTATCTCGCTCTGTCGGCTATCGCGGATACCCGCGGTGCCACGCTCGAGGTTTCATCATTGCAGGAGCTCGGGCGCATGATGTATCTCAACGGAGATATCGATCACGCCTATGGTTATCTGTCGACGGCGCTGTCGGAGGCGGTGGAGTGTAACGCGCCACTGCGTATTCTCCAGTCAAGCCAGGTATTCCCGATGATCGAAAACGCCCATAAGATGGAATTGCGGGAGTCGGAGACCAGAATCTATATCGTGATGGCTATAATGGCTATTCTCCTTGTCGTGCTGGCAGCGACTCTCCATATCCTGCATAGGAAAAACCGCCTGATGAATAAGATGGCAGCAAATCTTGAGGAAGCGAACAAGACCAAGGATGTCTACATATCTCAGTTCCTCAATCTGTGCTCGATCTATATGGACAAGCTCAATCAGTTTAACAAGATGGTCAACCGTAAAATCACCAATGGTAAGGTCGATGATCTTCTGAAGCTCACCAAACAGGGGAAATTTATTGAGGAGCAATCCAAAGAGTTTTATGATGTCTTTGATGATGCCTTTCTTCACATATATCCAACTTTTGTCAATGAGGTCAACAAGCTGCTTCGTCCGGAAGAGCATATTGTATTACGGGAGGGTGAGAAGCTCAACACAGATCTCCGCATCATCGCCTTCATGCGGCTCGGCATTGACGAGAGCACCCGCATAGCACAGATGCTGAATTACTCCGTATATACCATCTACACATATCGAAACAAACTTAAGAACCGGGCTCTTTCAAGAGATACATTTGAAGATGATATAATGAAGATCCGGTCCGGCTCATAAGGGGTGGTTTTGATAAATCAGACTGGCGCAGATGATAACAAAAATCTCGCCGAAATCCTTTATATTCTCTATATTTACCCTTGTTAACGAATGGAACATTTATCTGATTATTAGCGTGTTGTTGTGGATGTATTGTTTTGTTTTTCTCAATCGCGTCTTTGGGCACTTGCATCCGATTCGAAATCGCTGTAATTTTGCAATGTAAAACGAAATGAACGACATAGTGAAACTCCGTTTCCTCTGGCCTGTCCATCGAGTTTTCATTTGAATAGATTTTTAGTTTTAGGGTTAGTATAGATTGTTAGTATCTTAGCGTAAATTCATTAGTTATATGAGAAGAATTGCATAATAGTAAATGTGTTTTTATGTTAGGTTTGTAGAGTCTTATTGCTAAGACAACAATACGACTTCTCCGAGAGGAGAGGTCGTATTGTCGTTTATATCCTTCATGTTTTTCTTTTGGATATGATACGGATTATTGCTAACTTCGCATGGTAAAACAAACGACGTTTCATTAACACAGATCCCACTCATGTTCCGGCCATTCTCGCTTAACTTCCATGGCTCTCTCAGATGCTTTTCCCGTCCGCAGGTGATGGGGATTGTCAATGTCACTCCCGATTCGTTCTACAATGGTTCCCGCACCATGGAGGAGAAATCGATAGCGGAGAGTGTGGAGAGACACCTTGCCGGTGGCGCGGACTTCATCGATGTTGGGGCCTATTCATCGAGGCCGGGTGCAGCAGAGGTGCCGGTCGACGAGGAGATCGCAAGGCTGCGTGTCGGAATAAGGGTGGTGAGAAGCATCGATGGAAGTATTCCGGTCTCGGTAGATACTTTCCGTGCGGATGTTGCCCGCATTTGTATTGAAGAACTCGGTGCAGATATGATCAATGATATTTCGGGTGGCGATCTTGATACCAGTATGTTTGAAACGGTGGCTTCGCTTGGCATACCTTATATATTGATGCACATGCGTGGCACTCCGGCCACAATGCAGCAACATGTGGACTACAGAGATGTGACGGCCGATGTCATTTCCGATCTTTCCCATAAGCTCCGGCGTCTGCGGCTTCTCGGAGTGTCTGACGTCGTTGTTGATCCCGGATTCGGATTCAGCAAGACTATTGAGCAGAATTTTGAGATGATGCGTAATCTGGAGGCCTTTGGGGCTCTTGACTGTCCTGTGCTTGTAGGCATCTCGCGGAAATCCATGATCACTCGGTCGCTCGGTATTGATGCCTCAGAGGCTCTGCCGGGAACAATCGCACTCAATACCATAGCCCTATGTAAAGGTGCCTCATTCCTGCGCGTTCATGACGTGCGGGAAGCTGCGCAGGCTGTGAAACTTTATGAATTGTCAACAGATATGCTCTAACACACTTTCACGCAATGGATCATTTTGGACTGAAAGATGCTTTCGATATAGCTATTGTAGCGCTACTGCTCTTTTATCTCTACAGGATTATGAAGGAGAGCGGCACGCTCAACATATTTTTCGGTGTTCTCGCTTTTATAGTCGTGTGGGTTCTTACGTCGCAGATACTTGAGCTCAAGCTTCTCGGCTCGATACTCGACCAGTTTATGGGCATCGGCCTGCTGGTTCTTGTCATTCTTTTTCAGGATCAGATCAAGCGCTTTCTTGTCGAGCTGGGCGACCATAAACGATGGCGGTTTCTGAAAAATCTGTTCAGGCACGACAAGGGTGATGCAAACTCGGACACCCGAAAGTATGTGCTGCCTATAGTATATGCGTGCATGAACATGTCCAAGGCAAAGACCGGAGCACTGATAGTGATAAGGCAGGAGATGTCGCTCGAATCATACGAAAGGAGCGGCGACATCATCGACGCCGACATCAACTCGCGCCTTATCGAGAACATCTTCTTCAAGAACTCACCGCTCCATGACGGGGCCATGATAATCGACCACGACCGCATCCGCAGCGCGGGCTGCATTCTTCCCGTCAGCCATGACCGCAATGTGCCGCGAGCGCTCGGTCTGCGCCACAGATCCGCCCTCGGCATATCGCAGGCCACCGACGCCTTTGCCATTGTTGTCTCCGAGGAGACAGGTAATATCTCTGTGGCTCACCGTGGCGCGCTGACAACACGTCTGAGCTCCACTGAGCTCGAACATCGCCTCTCGCAGATAATGGCCAACGATTGATGTCCCCCTATTATACGCCATGCTCGCGCGGCGACATCGCATTTATTGGCTTTTTAAGCAGCCTAAATTTGCCCGCGTGTAAATTTTTTAGTAATTTTGTTTGCTAAAAATTCATGGGCGTCCCCGGCTAAAACTCTCCATCATTCAACGGGAAGCCGCATAATCATCTTGTAATCATTTCGAGAAAACAATTTTATCAGAACTATGTCAGAAGACAAAGAACGCGAAGAAGTATATAGCGCCAGTAACATCCAGGTGCTTGAAGGCCTTGAGGCGGTGAGAAAACGCCCGGCAATGTATATCGGCGATATCAGCTTCAAGGGTCTGCATCATCTGGTGTATGAGGTGGTGGACAACTCTATCGACGAGGCCCTTGCCGGATATGCTACCCATATCGATGTTACTATCAACCCCGACGATTCCATCACTGTCGTCGACGATGGCCGCGGTATCCCTGTGGATATGCACGAGAAGGAGCACAAAAGCGCTCTTGAGGTGGTGCTCACTGTGCTCCATGCCGGCGGTAAGTTTGACAAGGGCTCTTACAAGGTGTCCGGTGGTCTGCACGGCGTGGGCGTATCTTGCGTTAACGCCCTTTCGGCATATCTCCGTGCAGAAGTGCGACGCGATGGTAAGATATACATGCAGGAATATTCATGTGGTAAGCCGACTACCGAGCTTCAGGTCATCGGTGAGAGCGATACGACAGGTACCACTATAACTTTCCTCCCTGACTCATCGATTTTCACAGTCTCGGAATATGACTATGAGACTCTTGCCAACCGTCTCCGTGACCTCGCATTCCTTAATGCAGGTATCACGCTTATCCTTACCGACATGCGCAAACTTGATGCGGAAGGTAATCCTAAGGCAGAGACCTTCTATTCGCGTGACGGCCTGAGAGAGTTCGTGCAGTATCTCGATGCAAGCAAGGAATCGCTTATCAACGATGTGATCCACCTCAATACCGAGCGTCAGGGCATCCCCGTTGAAGTAGCGTTGACCTACAACAATACTTATAACGAAAATGTGTATTCGTTTGTCAACAACATCAACACTATTGAAGGTGGTACACACCTCACCGGTTTCCGCCGCGGCTTGACAACTACACTCAAAAAATACGCCGAGGACAACAAGCTGCTCAAAAACGCCAAGGTTGAGGTCTCGAGCGATGACTTCCGCGAAGGCCTCACCGCCGTCATCTCCGTCAAGGTGCTCGAGCCCCAGTTTGAGGGTCAGACCAAGACCAAACTCGGCAACAGCGATGTCCAGGCCGTCGTCTCAGCGTCGGTAAGCGAAGCTCTCCGCTATTATCTCGAGGAGCATCCCCGTCAGGCCAAGATCATCGTTGACAAAATCGTGCTTGCAGCCCAGGCACGCCATGCTGCGATGAACGCCCGCCAGAAGATACAGCGCAAATCGCCCCTTGCCGGTGGCGGTCTTCCCGGCAAACTTGCCGACTGCTCATCACGCCATGCCGAGGACTGCGAGCTCTTCCTCGTCGAGGGTGACTCGGCAGGCGGTACCGCAAAGCAGGGCCGCGACCGTACATTCCAGGCCATCCTTCCGCTGCGCGGTAAAATCCTCAATGTGGAGAAGGCTATGGATCACAAGATTCTTGACAATCAGGAAATCACCAGCCTTTACCGTGCCATGCGCGTCACCATCGGTACTGAAGAGGATCCCATGGCTATCAACTCTCGCGTCTTGCCTACCACAAGATCATCATCATGACCGATGCCGATGTGGACGGTGCCCACATCGCCACTCTGCTCATGACCTTCTTCTATCGCCGCATACGTCCCATCATCGACAACGGATATCTCTACATCGCCACTCCGCCGCTCTATAAGTGCTCATCCGCGGCAAGAATGAGGAATATTGCTGGACCGACGCCCAGGTGCAGCAGTTTATCGCAATCAATGGCGACAAAACCAAGGTGCAGCGCTACAAAGGTCTCGGTGAGATGAGTGCCGAGGAGCTCCGAGACACTACCATGGATCCCGAGCAGCGTCTGCTCAAGCAGGTTACCATCAGCGATGCCGCCGAAGCCGACCGCATATTCTCAATGCTCATGGGCGAGGATGTGGGTCCGCGCAGGGATTTCATCGAATCCAACGCAAACTATGCCAATATCGACGCTTAAACGATATATGCGGCATAAACGTTGATATATTATATCATCAATTATTTCTATATTTCTACATAACCTCACTTGAACTATGGCTCAATCTAAGAATACCGCCGGGAGTCCCAAGAATAATCTCGCCCTCGTGAAGAAGGTGATTGATTTTGTCGCCCAGCAGAAAAACAACACATATAATTATAAGCAGGTGGCCCACGCTATCGGCGCTAAAACGGCTGCGCAGCAGCGCAACATTGCTCTGCAGCTTGTTGAAATGGCTTTCAACGGCGACATCATCGAGGTGTCTCCGGGCAAATACAAGTCGCCCCAGCGCACAAGCGAGGCTACGGGAGTGTTCGTGCGCCGAAGCAACGGCAAGAACTCCGTAATCACCGACACCGACGGCGAGACAATCTTCATTGCCGAGCGCAATTCGATGCATGCTCTCAACGGCGACAAGGTGCGCGTCAACATCGCCGCCCGCCGCCGCGGAGCAGAGCCTGAGGCCGAGGTCGTGGAAATAATTGAAAAGAAAGAGCAGACGTTTATCGGCACCCTTAAAGTAGACCGTCATTTCGGATATCTGCTGACCGACTCAAAATTTCTTGCCACCGACATCTTCATCCCCAAGGCAAAACTCAAGGGAGGAAAGACCGGCGACAAGGCTGTAGTCAGAATCGTCGACTGGAAGGAAGACAGCAAGAACCCGAGCGGTGAAGTTGTCGATATTCTCGGACGTGCCGGCGAAAACAATGCGGAGATCCACGCGATCCTTGCAGAATTTGGTCTTCCATATAAATATCCTGCTGCTGTTGAGAAGGCTGCCGACAAGATTTCGGCCGGAATAACAGAGGAGGTAATCGCTCAGCGTATAGACATGCGCGATGTACTCACGTTCACCATCGACCCGGCCGATGCCAAGGACTTTGACGATGCTCTCTCGTTCCGTCAGCTGCCCGGCGGCACGTTCGAGGTCGGCGTGCATATCGCCGACGTGACGCACTATGTCCAGCCTGACACCATCATAGACCGCGAGGCTCAGAAGCGTGCCACTTCGGTCTATCTCGTTGACCGCGTCGTGCCGATGCTTCCCGAGCATCTGTGCAACGGCATCTGCTCTCTGCGCCCTGACGAGGAGAAGCTTGCGTTCTCAGTCATCTTCCATATGGATGACAATGCCAAGGTGATCAGTTCGAAGATCGCTCGCACTGTCATCAAGTCAAACCGCCGTTTCTCCTATGAAGAAGCCCAGGAGGTTATCGAGACCGGTCTCGGAGACTGCGTGGAAGCTATCCAGAAGCTTGATGCACTTGCCAAGATCCTGCGACGTGAGCGCTATGAGAATGGCTCTGTCGAGTTTGACCGTCCGGAAGTGAAATTTCATATCAATGACGATGGCAAGCCACTCGGAGTATTCTTCAAGGTGTCGAAGGATGCCAACAAGCTTATTGAGGAGTTCATGCTTCTCGCTAACCGCACTGTGGCGACATTTGTCGGCAAGCCCCAGGGTAAAAAGAAGCCAAAGGCATTTGTATATCGTGTCCACGATGTGCCTGATCCTACGCGCCTTGCCGATCTCTCGACGATCGCACGTGCCTTCGGCTATAAGATCCGATCCTCCGGCACTCCTCGTGAGATCAACCGCTCCATCAACAAGATGCTCCGCGATGTCAAGGGACACGGCGAGGAGAACTATCTTGCAACGCTCGCCATCCGCTCAATGGCAAAGGCGATCTATACTACCGACAACATAGGCCACTACGGACTTGGATTTGACTACTACACCCACTTCACATCGCCTATCCGCCGCTATCCCGACATGATGGTCCACCGTCTGCTCGAACGCTATCTGGCAGGCGGCCGCAGCGTCAATCTGCAGAAGCTTGAGGAGCAGTGCAAGCACTCAAGCGAGATGGAACAGCTTGCCGCCAATGCCGAACGCTCGTCCATCAAGTACAAGCAGGTTGAGTACATGCAGTCTCATCTTGGCGAGACATATTCAGGCATCATCTCGGGTGTGACCGAGTGGGGCCTGTATGTCGAACTGAACGACAATCTCTGCGAGGGTCTCGTGCCGATGCGCGACCTCGCCGATGATTTCTATGATTTTGACGAGAAAAACCATTGTCTCGTGGGTCGCCGCCACAATAACCGCTATCGTCTCGGCGACAACGTGGACGTGCGTGTGGCAAGGGCCGATCTCGAAAAGAAGCAGCTCGACTTTGTGCTTGTCGACGACAAGGGCAATGTGCAGCGTAAAGAGGATGACATGGGTAAGAAAGTCTCGGTCCCCGAAGCTCTCTCTCAGAGCCATGGCAAGAAAAAACGCCGTCGCAAATAACGAACTTTAATCTCCAAACTATATTGTCAGCCGTCATTCCGTCCACCTCATGAGCGGGATGACGGTTGTCACCAATAATAAACCATTCAGAATCCATGAAAGAATTTGCAGAATATCTCGAGATGGTCAACAAAGCGATTGCCAATCTCAAACTCCCGGCGCAGCCAGCCGGATTGTATGACCCGATCCGCTATACCCTTGATTGCGGTGGCAAACGCTTGCGTCCCGTTCTCGCCCTGGCGGCATGTCAAGCCATGGGAAAAGAGCCTATGGCTGCTATCCATCAGGCTATCGCTATTGAAATGTTTCACAACTTCACACTTCTCCACGATGATGTGATGGATAATGCAGATGTGCGTCGCGGGCGTCCGACAGTACACAAGCGCTGGAACATGGAGACGGCCATTCTATCAGGCGACGCGATGCTGACAACATCGACCATGCTGCTTGCGATCAAGGCAGGGGAGGCTCTGCCAAGCGCTCTCGAGCTTTTCAACGGGACTGCCATGAACATCTATGAGGGCCAGCAACTTGACATGGATTTTGAGCAGCGTCTTGACGTTAGCGTCGAGGAGTATATGGAGATGATAAGATTGAAAACATCCGTCCTCCTCGGCTGTGCTTGCGGTATGGGTGCGCTCATGGCTGGTGCAGATTTTGAGTCTCAGCTTCAGTTCTTCAACTATGGAGTCAATCTCGGTCTCGCATTCCAGCTTCAGGATGATTATCTCGACACATACGGCAATCCCGAGACCTTTGGCAAGGCTATCGGTGGAGACATCCTCAACGATAAGAAGACTTGGTTGCTCATCATGGCGCTCAATGAGGACAAAACCGGGACAGTCAGGAATCTGATCGGTAACAATGAGAATCCGCAGGAGAAAATCGAGAAAGTGCGTGAGGTCTACAACACTCTCGGACTTCCCGACCGCATCCATGAATTGATCCGCGCCTATATCGACACGGCAATCTCATGTCTTGATCAGCTTGCGATCGCACCCGAGGCACGTGCGTTTTTCATCGACTTAGCACTCAAATCAGCCACCCGCGACAAATAATTCCGGTAAGTGATGATTGTTGACACGCATACACATCTATATCTCGAAGAGTTTGGCACTGAAAAGGACGAGACTGTAGATCGAGCGATAGCAGCAGGCGTAGGAAAAATGATTTTTCCTAACGTTGATCTTTCGACTATCGCTCCGATGAAGGAACTGGCCGTGCGTTATCCCGGTCATATTTCCATGGCTATGGGACTGCATCCGACCGAGGTCAATGGCGCTTGGGAAGAAGCGCTCGCACAGGTCAAGGCTGAATTTGAGTCAGCGGATGCACGATATGTAGCCGTCGGGGAGATCGGCATAGACCTATATTGGGATAAGACATTCCGCGAGGAGCAGATGAAAGTTTTTTCAGCGCAGGTCGACTGGGCGATTGCCGGCGGACTACCGGTCATCATCCATTGCCGCGACGGGCTTGCTGAAGTGCTCGAAGTCCTTGACTCGAAAACGCGGAAACCCGAAGCGGTTTTCCACAGTTTCGGTGGTACGGTCGAGGATGTCAGGCGCATCCGTCAGACAGGTGATTTCTATTTTGGCATCAACGGAATCGTGACGTTTAAAAATTCGCGTCTCACCGATGTGTTGCCGGAAATAGGTCTTGACAGGATTCTCCTTGAGACTGACGCTCCATATCTTGCCCCTGTTCCATATCGTGGTAAGCGTAATGAAAGCGCTTATATTGTAAAAACAGCAGAAAAGATTGCTGAGAAACTCAGTGTGCCGTTTGAAACCGTGTGTGAAAAGACAACGGAAAACGCACTGCGGCTTTTCAGAGAGATATAAATTCCAAAATATAGTATAACAACGCAATGGATTTAAGTAAATATTTCACACATATGCTTGTTCCGGCTGCTGTTGTCGTTGCGATCTCTGCTTCGGCGCAGGATGCGGAGTGGGTACAGGTCAGAATACCTGTCGCATGCATACGTGATGGCAAAGGTCACTCCACCGAGATGACTTCACAAGCCATTATGGGCACTCCGCTGCGGGTGCTTGACGACAGCGAGGGGGAATGGTTGCATATTCAGAGTCCTGACGGTTACGAAGGCTACATGAATGTGTCGAGTGTCGCAACGAAGACTGCTGAAGAGATGGCAGACTGGCGAAAGGCAGAAAGATATGTGTCGGTGTCACGTCCAGAAATCAAGATATATTCAAGTATCGACGGCCGTGGCCCTGAAGATGTCGTTTCAGAGCTTGTCCTCAGTTCCATTGTCGAAGGCAAGGCTGTCAATGACTCGCTGTTACATGTCACGTTGCCCGACGGACGGAATGGCTACGCAAAAACAGCAGACTTTGTGAGCGCCGAAAGCTGGGCCACCAAAGATTTTGATATGGACCATGCCCTTGAAACCGCACATTGGCTGAAAGGGACACCATATTTGTGGGGCGCTTGCTCGACCAAGGGTGTGGACTGCTCCGGACTTGTCAGGGTGGCATATTTCGAGCAAGGAGTGCTGACACTCCGCGATGCCCGTCAGCAGATCGAGATCGGAAAGAGTATTGCGCCCGACGATACGGTGTCGCTTGAGAAAGGAGATCTCCTTTTCTTCTCCACGACTCCTGACGGACGGATTTCTCATGTAGCAATATACGAGAAGGATGGTCAGTATATCCATTCGTCAGGGCTTGTCAAGGTTAACCGCATGGTGAGCGAGGATCCGGATTTCGGGAAGCGTTACTACCGCGGAGCCTCGCGCATACCGGGCATGGAGGATACTGAGGGTATCTATAAAATGATACATCATCCTTGGTATTTCAATCAAGATAATAAATAACTGAATAATAATAAATCAAATCCATGATCACATTTATAGTTTGTCTGGCATTACTCATAACAGCATATTTCACCTACGGACGCTATCTCGAACGCCTTGCAGGTGTCGACAGTTCTCGCAAAACTCCTGTTGACAAGATGGAGGATGGGGTGGACTACATCCGTCTCCCACGTTGGCGAGTGTTTCTGATTCAGTTGCTCAACATTGCCGGCACCGGGCCTATTTTCGGTGCGATTCTAGGTGCATGTTTCGGCCCTGTGGCTTTCCTATGGATCACACTCGGAGGTATATTCTTCGGATCGATGCACGATTTCCTTTCAGGAATGATGATCATGCGTCATGATGGCCGCAGCCTCCCGGAAATCATAGGTATCTATCTTGGAATACCGGCGAGGATGGTTGTCAGAGTGTTTTCGATTGTCCTCATGGTGCTTGTCGGTGCTGTCTTCATCCTCAGTCCGGCCGCTCTGCTTACCAATATGATCCCCGATATGGACAAGAATATATGGATATGGATTATTCTTGCCTACTATGTGCTTGCCACTATGTTGCCGGTCGATAAGGTGATCGGCAAAGTATATCCGGTTTTTGGTGTGGCACTTGTGGCTATGGCTGTCGGACTGTTTGGTGTGCTCATCAGCGGCACATATCAGATTCCGGAGCTTACCAGCCTTCATAACTATCAGCTTGATCCCGAGGCATTGCCTCTCGTCCCGACATTATTTATAACCATAGCATGCGGTGCGATCTCGGGATTCCACGCCACACAGTCGCCCCTTATGGCAAGGTGTGTCACGTCTGAGAAAAAATGCCGTTCGGTGTTCTATGGCTCGATGATTTCCGAGAGTGTCATAGCCCTTATCTGGGCAGCGATTGCCATGGCGTTTTTCCACGGGCCGACCGAACTCGGCGAACAACTGTCCGAGCATGGCGGTAATGCGGCTTGGGCGGTCGATGTGATTTCAAAAACGACTCTCGGCAAGGTCGGCGCGGTTCTCGCATTGCTTGGAGTCGTTGTCGCGCCTATTACTTCGGGCGACACCGCATTTCGCAGCGCGCGCCTCATCGTCGCCGATATTTTCAATATCGACCAGCGTCCTATTGTCAAGCGTTTCGCCGTATGCCTTCCACTGTTTGTCATCGGCTATGGTATCACTCTGATTAATTTTGACGTTATCTGGCGTTATTTCGCATGGGCTAACCAGACATTGGCAGCGGTAGTGCTCTGGACAATCTATGTGTGGCTTGCCCGCCGTAAAAGCAACTATTGGGTGGCGCTGATTCCGGCTGTCGCCATGACATTTGTCGTCACTTGCTTCGTGTTTGTGTCCCCGCAGTTTTTTGGAATCGAAAACCGCATTATAGCCTTCACACTTTCTGCTATAAGCACTATCGGGTTTGGATTTCTCGCCAATACCCGTGTCAGCCAGAAGGTGGTGATCCCAGAAGAGGGGAGCGCCGTCTGACCTAAAATAAATCTCAAAAAAGAATATTCGGAAATGATAATACTCAACACCAGTTTTCACGTCCATGTCAGCCTCGATGAAAAATTCAAGTCGTGGGTGAGAGAAGTCTACATTCCTTCCGGAATACGTTCGCAACTGCTGACGTCGCCTCGCTTCGCAGCGATATTGATCGAAGTGCAGGAGGATTGTGTCAGTTATGCCGTCAGCTTTGAGGCCGCGAACGCAGAGGATGCCGCCAACTGGCACGACGGTGAAGGTGCCGGGCTCAGAGAAGAGTTGAGAAAGATGTTTGGCGAAGGAGTTGTGTTTTTCACTACCTACATGGAGTCGCTTCCGCTTTGAAAAAAGACAGGAGATGGTTATGCACGACAAGGTTATAATAGGCATCGACCCGGGTACTAATGTGATGGGCTACGGCATCCTCGGGGTCAAAGGAAAGACTCCCGAGCTGATAGCCCTTGGTGTGGTCAAGCTCAACAAATATGACAGCCATTATCTGCGACTGCTGCGCATCCACGAAAGGGTGGTAGGTCTTGTCGAGCAATTCCTTCCTGACGAGATGGCAATCGAAGCTCCGTTTTTCGGTAAGAATGTCCAGTCAATGCTTAAGCTCGGCAGAGCACAGGGAGTGGCTATGGCAGCGGCACTCTCTCGGGATGTGCCGATCACGGAATATGAACCGCGAAAAATCAAGATGGCTATAACAGGCTCGGGTGCGGCAAGTAAGGAGCAGGTAAGGGAAATGTTGCGCAGGATCTTGAAAATTTCCAACGAGCAGCTTGAGATTGAACTCGATGCGACCGATGCGCTTGCAGCGGCGCTCTGTCATTTCTATGAATCCACGCGCCCCATCAAGGTGGCGGGCCCGAAATCGTGGAAAGATTTCATCGCCAAGAATCCCGACAGGGTGAAGTGACGATATTTTGCGTGTGTCTGTCATGATTTTTTCCGCCGCAGATTGCGGAAGAAAAATCCGACATGGCGCATAAGGGTGGGGACTAAACCATAGTAGTGAGCCATGATCTTGAATCGCTCCCATAGCGATGCTTTGTGGTTGGCAGTGGTGACACCCTCTGAGAGATAGTCGATGATGATACGGTCGATATAGCAGTTGCGGTGGGAGCGCTGGAGACAGCGGATGCACCATTCATAGTCGGCCGAGAAGCGATAGCGGGTGTCAAAATTGTCGACAATCTTACGCAGTGCGATGAAAGCCTGATGGCAGACTACCATACCATCCTTGAATGAATCGAGAGTCAGATTTGCAGGAGCTGTCAGATGGCGGTCTCCGATGCGGCGACGTTCTGCATCTACGATCTGCGTCTGACCGTAGACAATACCGGGATAATCGTTGTCCATGATGGTATCGGCAATAAGTTGCAAGGTGTTCGGGCTATGGAAAGCATCGCCGGCGTTGAGAAATATCACATAGTCCCCGTGTGCGAGACCAAGCCCTTTGCTCATGGCATCATAGAGACCATGGTCTTTCTCTGAAACAACAGTCATTGGATCTATACCCGACTCCATGGCCAGCTTCACGCTGTCGTCGGCCGACGCACCGTCGATCAGGATATACTCATATAGCTTACATGTCTGGCTCTTCACGCTTTCAAGCGTCGGCGGAAGGGTCTTTTCGGCATTGTAGGTTACGGTGATGATGGAGAATAGTGGGTTCATTGTTGCAAGAAAGAAAATGTCGATTGAAATATAGAATCTCCTGCCGACTCACTCGGGGGCGGCAGGAGGTTGTTATCTTATTGGATCCTAAAGATTACCACCGATGAAATCAATGCACATAGTCTTCAGAATCGGGATCGGTTGGAGAAAGAGATGTTGATTACTGGACGAGAGAAACGATGACTTCTTTGCCATCCTCACTCTCCTCAAATTTGATTTTTCCTTCACGGGCAAGCCATCCGAGGGCTGCATAGAGCTCCTTTTCAGTCTTGACTTTGGCGTTTTTCTTGAGCTGTTTTGTACCGAGGGCTTCAGCTTCATTAAGAGCGGCCCAGACGCTTCCAGCATTCAAGCCAATAGTGTCAGTGTTCATTGTTAGTAAATATTTAATTAGATTACACAAAAGATAATTATAATAGTCGTCTATGAGAAGTGGTTACCGATGATGATTATTATTTATATATGAGAAACAGATGATTCAATCTGTTTTGTATTCTTATTTTATGTGTCTGGCACAAATTTACAATTATTTTTTAATTTTATTGCTATTTTGCTAACAAATTTATGCACTTAAAAGTTCACAAGGCGCCAATGCTTTAGACATCAGCGCCTTGTGGATGTATTTTAGGGATCCGGCTAATCAGCGATAGAGCAGGTAGGATGTGAATGGTGCCAACGAGCCGCTGAGAATACCGTTGGAGACTGTGAAATCAGTGCCGTGAACGCTGTCGGTGTATGTGCCGTCGGGAAGAGTAGTTGGCAGAGAATCAACCGCTTGTATTTCGGCAGACAGGTTGATTAACGCTGCACCCTTGTCGCCACGAGATACTTCGATCACAGCGCCGTTGTCGGTCGCATGGATTGTCTCGGGCTGTCCGTGCATGGCGCGACGGAAGTTGTTGACGGCCACTACCTCGGGGTGCTTGAACTCGTCATTGCCGCGGGCACCCACGCGGTTGTTGCCCCAATAGTTCTCGCGGGTGCTGCCGGCGGGACGGCTGAAGAACAGCGGAGTGCCGTGCTGGCGGGCGGTGAGGAATACCCAGCCCATGCGCACCTGCTCGTCGGTCAGGCCGGCCGACTCATGAGCATTGGCGTAGGTGTCATGTGATTCTACCCATGTGACGAGTTTCTTGCCCTCGACAGGGTGGTGCCAGTTGAGGAGGGAATCAGCGGCAAAGTTACCTTTCTCAAGCACATTGCGGAGTGCGTGACCATAGGCACTGGCGGTGAGATCCATGTATTCTGCATATTCTGTCTCCTTGACATTCTTGTCCTGAAGCACTTCTCCATAGATGAAGAGAGAGTCAGCAGGAACGGCGAGGGTCAGACCCTTGACTGCTTCGCGGCCGGTGGCTACGTCCCAAAAATTATTGCGCGCTGCGAGACTGTCAAGCGGGTCGGAGGGGAGACCGATATGCTTGGCGGTATCGTATCTGAAGCCTTTCACACCAAGACTGAGAAGATCGTTGACATAGGTCATGTAGTAGTGCTGAAAGTCGGGATTCTCAGTGTTGACATCGGGAAGACCACCCATCTCGCCTGTTGTGCACTCGTAACGGTCATTGTAGTCCTTGATTGGAGTGAAGCCGTTGGCGTGAAACAGCTTCTCGTGTCCGCCCACGGCATTGTCGAGGTCGGGCAGCACCGCGGTGTGGTCTACGGCGGTATGGTTGGGCAGCACATCGACAATCACCTTGACATTATACTTGGCGGCGCGAGTCCATCATGGCTTTGAACTGGTCGCGCGAGCCGAGCAGATAGTTGCCGATTTTCCAGTCGGTGGGCTGATAGTAGTAATACCAGTTGCCTTTCACTGAATCTCCCTCCTGCGAGAATAGAGCCATGCCGCCATCTTCGCCGACAAAGCAAGTGTTGGCAGGAGATGTCTGGACGTAGGCATAGCCGGCGTCTGCGATGTCTTTCATGTTTGCAGCAATAGTGTCGAAAGACCAAGACCAAGCGTGGAGTATCACATCGTTGTTCGTATCAACGGTTGCCGAGGTATCTTTGCCGGAATTGCATGAAGACAATAGACCGGCCCCGATGAAGGCAAGACAGATAATTTTATTCATTTGAAAAAGATTAAGAGTGTAAGTATGGAAAATATTATAAAAATGTAATCTCAATTAGAATGAAAGAGACTCAAATATAGAGTCGGAGTGCTGTCAGGTAGAGCAGCGATGCCGGGATGACAAGCAGGAGCGAGTCAATACGGTCGAGAATTCCACCATGACCGGGGAGGAGTTTGCCTGAGTCCTTGACACCGAGTGTACGCTTGATGAGCGATTCCACAAGGTCACCCCAAGTGGAGAATATGCTGACAACTGCACCGAGACCACAGAGCCCGGCAATGGATATTTCCTCGAAATATTCGGGAAAGCAATATTTAAATACAAAAGAGGAGGCTATAGCAAAAACAAGCCCTCCGAAGAAGCCTTCCCACGATTTCTTGGGGGATATACGCTCGAAGAGTTTATGTCTGCCAATGAGCGACCCTACACAGAAGGCACCGGTATCGTTGAGCCAAATCATCACAAACATGGCAAGCAACAGAAGGTGTCCGTTGGGTAGGGTGTAGTACATCGACATTAGTCCGAGAGGTAGTGCGATATACATCTGGCCCATGTAGGAGTAGGCAATATTGGTCAGTGGTGATGATTCCTGGCTGTAGAGCTGCATGACGAGCCGCACTATGAGATAAAGGAGATAGACTGTGAAAAAGGAGCCTCCTATGACAGCGGTTGTGAATGGCGACAGAAGCGGGGGGATGTTGACACAACTCAGACCTACACATAGGATTAGACCTCCGGCCACGTCTACCACAAGAGTAGTGATGTTCTCGCCGCCTGTCGAAGAGTTGCTGAGATTGTAGAACTCAGTAAGGGCCGCTATTGTTATGAGAGCAAAGAAGACTATGTAGCTCCACCCGCCGAGGAGAACAGTCGCGCAGATCAGACCTACATATATTATACCTGTTATACTTCTTAATATGAGATTTTTCATCGCTTAGTAGTAAATTTTTGCAAATTTACACAAAAATAATTAGAGCGCAACTCTCCGGAGTCATGAAAGCGATGAAATTGCGTCGAGATATGCCGGCAGACGGGTCGCTTTCAGAATTTTTTGACAGTCCTGCGTTCAAAATCATTGCCGAAATATTCCCAAAGAGGCTTGATCTTACTTAAAATCTGAGTCTCGCCATGAAGGACAGAGATGAAATGGTCAAGGATGGAAGAGTGAAGTCTAAGAAGCATCTCATGTCTTTCCTGAAGAGACCATTCATACCCATCGATATACTCTCGGAACAGAGAGGGGCGCATCAAAATACCTCGGCCTACCATCACGCCAGCGAGCGATGGCAGAGTTTCACGTATAGATGCAATATCTGTCACAGAGGTGAGGTCGCCATTGAAGATCACAGAATGGCGGGTCGCAGATACGAGACGTGCACATTCACCAAGCAGGAGTTCGCCGGAATACTGCTGCGAGGCTGTGCGCGGATGGACGGTGAGATGAGCAAGCGGCATAGACTCGATGATGGGAAACAGCTGACGCCATTCGTCAGGATTGGCGATACCGAGACGCATTTTGATGGAAAAATTCATACCGGCGTAATCATTGGTCATGGCCGAGGCTATTTCCGCAAGACTGTCAGGCCGCGCAAGCAATCCAGCGCCACGGCCTTTACGTACTTGAGGGATAAATGGACAGCCGAGGTTAAGATCCAGTGTGTCGTAGCCGGCTGCGATGACGGCATCGGCTATCTTTGAAAACTCATCGCGGTCGCGGCAGATGGCTTGCGGTATGAGATGGTGGTTGGCGTCGAGGGGTGAGGCAATATCGCGGATATCCCAGGCACGAAGTTCCCCTTTCTCCACGCGGATAAAGGGTGAGAAATATGTCAGTGGGGATATGGAGCATTTGTCGTGACCATAGAGCGCTGCATGGAAATGACGGAAAGGCACCTCAGTGAATCCCTGCAAAGGAGCCACAAGAAGTCGGAATTCACTCATCGGTCACAGTCTTTTTGTCCTTTATAACCGGAACGCCCAGATTTCCCATCTCAACATGGAACGTAAGGGTAGAACCGGTACGGATGCGACTATAGCGCTCCCGAGGCACGGGCACAGACTTAATGCGTCCGTTTGAGAAACGGATCTCCATATAATACTCGTAGTAAACTTCACCGGTAGTATAGGAGCGGCGGCCGACACGGCGGGTGCGATTACGCTTCTCGCGGTATTTGCGTTCGACTGTCACCTGCTCGGGATGGATGGTGGTATCGTCGGCAAAGAAATAATTGACAGCGAAAAACGCAAATAAGATAAGTGTGAAAGAGACCACGGTGTGGCAGATGAAGTTCAGGATTTTGCTGTCGGTACCTGTCAGGCGACGCCAACGGGGGTACATCGCCGCAGCCGACATGAGTGCGAGAAGAGCTGTGATGCCGACAGGCCACCACCAGTCAATCAAAGTGCGTTGGTAGAGAGACATACAGCCGCCGGCCAGTATGATTACGATAAAACCTATGATTACAAGTAAAGCGGTGCGAAATTTGTCGCCAGTAGAAGAATTATTTGCCATCGGTTCAGATATCATTTATGGGCGCTGAAAAGCGTCGGTTGATTAGGATGTGCAAAATTAGTAAATAAAATCTGTAGCCAAGCATAGCGGATTTAACTTTTTGAAGCGCTTTTTAAAACAAATATTGTACTTTTGTGGTTAATATAGCATATCGGGAACACATCATAGTGGCCGTCCGGATATATAAAATTGAATATTAACCTTGTAAAATTCATCAACATTGAGCCGTAGTATTGTTAAAAAGCTTTTTAAAGCTTTCCTCCTGACACTTCTTGGTATCGTCTTGCTTCTTGTGTTGATTCCGGTTCTTCTGTATGTCCCGTTTGTTCAGGATTTTGCAGTTAAAATAGCGACGGAACAGGTAAGCAAATCTACCGGTATGCGCGTAGAGATCGGCAAACTCCGGCTCGGATTCCCTCTCAAGCTGAATGTTGATAATGCGGTTGTGATCCAAGCCAATGGAGACACCATGCTGACATCGGCTCGCTTGGCAGTCGGTGTCAAACTGATGCCTTTGTTAAAGGGTAATATAGATATAGAGGGCGCGGAACTCGACAGCGCCTTCTATCAGCTTGGCAACAATGATTCAATAATGTGGCTGCGTGCAAATATCGCACGTGCTGATATCGCCGGTTCCGACGTGAAGTTGAAAGATGGTATCATTGATCTCTCCACTGTCGACATCGACGGTGTGAATGTCAGACTGCGTATGCTCAACGATACGACTGCCGCACCGGTTGACACTGCACAGAGCACGCCTTGGAATGTGAAGGCCGAAAGAATCACCGTAAGAGATCTGACTTATCAGATGGAGATGCTTCCGATCATTGACAGTCTCGGTTGTCACGTAGACCGTATGGAACTGCGCGACGGCCATGTCGATATGGCGACCAAACGCATCTTTGGACAGTCGTTGCATGTCGACAGTGTGACGGCTGCATATATTTATCCTCTCGTAACAACTGAACAGGTGGCTTCCGATACGGTCGCTGCGACTCCTGAGGCTGAGATGTGGACTATAACGGCTGATACCCTCTGCCTGACGGCCCGTAATGGACTATACGCCCAGCGCGGAGTGAAACCGCTCGCAGGTTTCGACCCATTGTATATTGAAGTATCGGATGTAAACATCGAGGTTGATTCATTCTATAATAAAGGGACATCAATCACGGTGCCTTTGAAGAAATTGACAGCCCGTGAACGCAGCGGTCTGCAACTACGGGCAGATGGTGTCTTTGAGATGGACGGCAGCACTATGCAGGCTCGGAAATTCTCGATAGAAACCTTGAAGTCCTCACTCAATTTCAACGCCGAGATGGGAATAGGGGATATCACTACTGATCCTTCTCTGCCTCTGATGCTGAAAGCTTCCGGGCGCATAGATCCGACTGAGGTGATCATGGCCTTTCCAGATATGAAAGCAATGTTGAAGCCTCTGACACCCATTTCGGTGTCGGCTGACATCGATGGTAATGCAGGATTGCTGAATGTGTATGATCTTGATATACGCATGCAGCCGGTAGCACATGTGGCTCTCGAAGGTGAAATCAGCAATCCGTTCAATCCTGAAAAAATCGGAGGAGAACTGAATGTCCGTGGCAACATGTCGACAATCACTGACAAGCAATTCTCTTTCCTCCCGATAAAGAGTGTTCCGGCACTCGCAATCAATGGCACGGTCGACTATCATCCCGGTCGTGTGGAGGGAGATTTAGCCATAACCACCCGCGACGGTAAGGTTGCCGGTTCCGGCCGTTGGAACGGCAAGGCTGAATCGTATAATGCGACCCTTGTGCTCCATGCATTTCCGGTAGACGCTTTCATGCCTGAGCTTGGGGTAGGAAGAGTCACCGGTTCTGTGACTGTCGACGGACGTGGATATAATCCGATGAGCCGTAAGACATTCATTGATGCTGATGTCAAAGTAGGTAGTATTGAGTATAACAAAGCGACCTATAGCAATATCGCTCTCAACACTTCCCTGCACGACGGAAATGCTACCGGAACACTTGAGAGTATGAACCATGATGTAGACGCTACAGTCAAGTTTGACGGACGTCTGGATGGCGATACCATCATGTGGGATTTGAATTCAAATGTCAGAAATATCAACCTTCAGGCACTTGGATTTGCTGATACACTCAATCGTGGAAGTGTTGATCTGGTGACCAAAGGTAACTATAACCTTGCCACTAATGCGATCAATGCAAATGCTGGAGTGACAAATCTGGTGTGGTATCTGCCGGATGCCGATATTGTGACACGTCAGCCGATTGATGTGACTCTTGTTTCGTCTGATTCGATTCTGGACGCAGATCTGAGCAACGGTGACATGCTGTTGAAACTGAATTCAAGGACATCGCTTATGTCGTTTGTCAATGGGCTCACGGCTGGTATGACAGAGGTGTCGGCTCAGATGGACAGTATGCGCGTCGATGTTGACAGATTGCATAACTCTTTCCCGCGTTTTGACATGGTTCTTAATATGGGTAAGAACAACGTGGCAGCAAAATTTCTGAGCCAGTCGTCAAAAATCGATTTCAACCGTGTGGCAGCAGGTCTGCACAATGATTCCCTCATATCGCTCAATATGCTTGTTGACGGTTTCGCCACAGGAACCACACGACTCGACACAATCTCGTTTAATGCGATCCAACACGGCCGGTATCTCGTCTATACGGCCGATATTAACAATCGTCCGGGAACATTTGATGATTTCGCACATGTGGTATTAAACGGATTTGCTGGCAGCAATCGTTTTGCAGCCTATCTCAAGCAGCAGAATATCAAGGGTGAAAGCGGATTCAACCTCGGCCTATCGGCAAGTTTGATCGACAGTGTGGTCACTGTCAAACTTGTGCCAACCAAACCGACAATCGCCTACAAACCCTGGACATTGAACAAGGACAACTTTATCAGTCTTGACCTGACCAACAAGCATCTTGAAGCCGATCTCCAACTCCAGGGCGATAATAGCTTTGTCAAGATTTTCACAGAGCATCCCGCCGGTGAAGACTCTCTTACCCATGGACACGGGCCTAATGCGCGCCCCGATGACCTTGTGGTACAAATCTCGCAGGTACATCTACAGGATTGGCTTGCCATCAATCCCTTCGCGCCTCCTGTCAAGGGAGATCTCAGTGCCAACATGAGGTTCAGATATGAACAGGGTGTGCTTACCGGAAAGGGTGATGTCGGCCTCTCGGATCTCTTCTATGGACGTGAAAGAGTGGGCGATTTCGATCTGGCGGTCGATGTAGCCAATTCTCCAGGAGGCAAACTTATGGCAGATGTAAGTCTCATGGTTGACTCTGTGAAGACTATCACGGCCCACGGTGTCCTTAACGACAGTACTTCCGGTAATCCCTTCCTGCTTGACTTCCGCATGATCCGCTTCCCGCTGCGCGTTGTCAATCCCTTTATCCCCCAGGGGATGGCGACTGTCTCCGGTATGCTCAACGGTCAGATGGAGATCACAGGCAATATGGCTCATCCGGTGTTTAACGGCTTTATTGATTTTGACACCACAGCTGTCAAGGTCAAGATGCTTGGCACATCGTTTGAATTTTCTGAGGAAAAGATTCCGGTTGACAGCGGTATCGTTTCGTTTAATGATTTCGCCATCAAGGGGTGTAATGATAATCCTTTGTATGTCAACGGTACGGTCAATGCCCGCAATCTTGCCAATCTCGGCCTCGATTTGGCCCTTAACGCAAAAAATATTGAGGTTGTCAACGCCTCCCGTGCCCGCAACGGCGCCGAAGTGTATGGCAAAGCGTTTCTTGATATCGATGCGACGGCCAAGGGTGATATGGAGGCGCTTAATGTCAACGCCGATCTGTCGGTGCTTGCCGGTACGAACGTCACCTACGTTATGACGCAGGCTACCCAGACTCTCTCCTCGCAATCGACAGAGGATATGGTGCATTTTGTGCAGTTCAACGACACTACGAGTGTGCTGAACGCGGATTCCATTACCTCAACTGCCATGGCGCTCAATCTTGAGGCCGCGCTCCGCATAGAGGAGGGATCGACCATCAATGTCGATCTTGAGGCCGGCAGCTCCAACAAGGTGCATCTCCAACCGTCGGGCAACGTAATGTTTACCATGTCGGCCCTCAACGGCGAACGTCTGACAGGCCGTATCAATATCAACAGCGGTTATGTACGCTACACGCCTCCGTTCATGAGCGAGAAAAACTTCTCGTTTGAGGAAGGATCATACGTGGCTTTTAACGGTGACATGATGAATCCCATACTCAATATCCATGCGGTTGATGTCATCAAAGCCAATGTGACTCAGGAAGGACAGAACTCGCGTCTGGTCAATTTCAATGTGATGCTCGGTGTCACCAATACACTCGACAACATGAATGTCGCTTTCGATCTCTCGACTGACGATGACATCACTGTCCAGAATGAACTCGCCTCCATGTCGGCTGAACAAAGGGCCAATCAGGCTATGAACATGCTGCTCTACAATGTCTATTCCGGTGCCGGGACCAAGGGTAACGCAAATCTTTCTGGAAATCAGCTCTATTCATTCCTTACGTCAAGACTAAACTCGTGGGCTGCAAATAATATCCGTGGTGTAGACATATCATTTGGTATTGATCAATATGACAAGACCTATGGAGGCTCGACTTCTACCACTACTTCCTACAGTTATCGTGTCAGCAAAACCTTCTTCGACGACCGGTTTAAAATCGTCATCGGTGGAAACTATTCGTCGGATGCCGATGCCGACGAGAACTTCTCCCAGAATCTTATCAACGATATCTCGTTTGAATATATGCTCAATAAATCAGGCTCCATGTATGTTAAGATCTTCCGTCATACGGGGTATGAGAGTATCCTTGAAGGTGAAATCACCCAGACCGGTGTCGGTTTTGTGTTGAAAAAGAAACTCAACACGCTTTGGGAACTCTTCGGCATACGCAGAGACTGATAATGATAGCTAAAATCGTAACAATTCTCACATTAACAGTAAAGATATGAAAAAACTGCTGGTATATCTGACGGTCTGCCTCTCACTTGCAAGCTGCTCGACGACACGCAGGATCGGACAGGATGAGATTCTATATACAGGATTGAAAGGAGTGGAGGTGACCACTCCCGACAATGAGAAGTTTCCGGCTGGAGTCCGATCGTCGTTGACGGAAGCAGTTTCGGTCAAGCCAAACAATGCCCTGCTTGGATCAGCTTCCGTCCGCTATCCGTTTCCCTTAGGTTTATGGGTCTACAACAACTGGCCTAATCCGCCTAAAGGGTTCAAGCATTGGATATATAATAAACTTGTGGCTCAGCCGGTATTGGTGAGCGATGTGCGTCCGGAGGTGAGAATCCATATGCTCGATCAGATTCTTGACAACAATGGTTATTTCAGTGGCACAACCTCCTATGAACTTGTGCAGAAAAAGAACAAGAAGAAGGCTTCCATACGCTATAAGGTTGAGGCTGGACGCCCATATCTGCTCGACTCTATCATCTTGCTCCCGGATTCAGTGCATCTGTATCATCTGATAGATTCTGTAGCGAAGCGGTCGAAGTATTTCCAGAAAGGATCAAGATATTCGAGCGATTCACTGTCGGTGCTTCGTGTAGACATTGCCAATGCCGTGCGCAACCGTGGATATTATTTTTTCAGACCGGAATATGTGCAATATCTCGCCGACAGTACCATCAACCGTGGCAGTATAGCCATCAAGCTGGATCTCGCCGACAATATACCTGCGACAGCTCTTGCGCGTTACCGTACAGGTAATATCACGACATACATCTATCGTAACCGTGGCGGAGGTACTCCTGACACTACTGAAACCCGCAAAGGGACGCTCATCCGCTATTTGCCCGGCCGTTTACGCGAGAATCTAATTCCTTCGTGTATCTCTTTCAGGGAAGGACGCACCTTCTCCGTGCGGCAGATGAATATGACGCAGACAAGACTGTCGCGTCTCGGTATTTTCAACAATATCAATATTGATGTCGAAAGAGATACCGTCAATAAAAACGACAATCTGCTGAATGTGACAATCCAATGTACCTACGACCGTCCGTTGGAGGCTTCGATAGAGGCCAATGTGTCATCGAAATCCAACTCCTATCTCGGCCCGGGTATCTCGCTTGGTCTCACCAACCGCAATCTCTTCGGAGGTGGTGAACTGCTTACACTCTCGCTCACGGGTGCATACGAGTGGCAGACCGGTGCCGGAAAAAAGAGTTCTGTGTTCAATTCTTATGAAGTCGGACTCAACGCCACTCTTGCATTTCCGCGTCTTCTCGCTCCGCGTTTCATCCCTCGAACCCGCAGGGAGGTCAACTGGACCCGTCTGTCGCTCGGCGTGGATGTGCTCAACCGTCCCCACTATTTTAAACTCAGTCAGTTCAATGCTGGCATTTCTTACGACTGGCAGTCGTCAAAGTATATCTCGAATACACTGACGCTCTTCAAACTCACATACAACAAGCTCCAGCATACCACAGAGGTGTTTGACTCGATCATGAATGCAAATCCAGCTATTGCGTTGAGTTTCCAGAGCCAGTATATCCCGCAGATTTCCTATAGCTTCGTTTATGACCGCGCGATGAACAGAGACAATACGATCAACGTGCAGTTTACTCTTCAGGAAGCAGGCAATATCTTCTGGGGTATCTATGAACTATGTGGAAAGAAAGGGGAGAAGACACTGTTCAAGACTCCATTCTCCCAGTTTGTCAAAGGTTATGCCCAGATTGTCTACGGACGCCGTCTGTTTGGCAACCATTGGTTTGTCAGCCGTCTTGGTAGTGGCGCCGCCTATGCATACGGCAACTCTTCACAGGTGCCATACAGCGAGCAGTTCTATTGCGGCGGCGCCAACTCGGTCAGGGCGTTCACCGTCCGCTCGATAGGTCCGGGCTCGTATCGCGCCCCCGCCGACCAGATCAACGGCTATTTCGACCAGACAGGAACGTTTACGTTTATCGCCAACGCTGAATATCGATTCCCGATTCTTGGCCCGCTTCACGGTGCGGTGTTCCTTGACGCCGGTAATGTATGGACGCTTAAAGACGAACCATCTCGTCCTGGCGGACAGCTGAAAGCCTCATCGTTTTTCAAGGATCTTGCTCTCGGAACCGGAGTAGGCCTCAGATTTGATCTCTCAATGCTCGTCATACGCGGAGATCTCGGTATCGGCATCCATGCTCCGTATGAGACAGGGAAGAGGGGATATTACAACATGGAGTCGTTCAAGAAGTCTCTTGCTTTCCATCTTGCGATCGGCTATCCGTTCTGATATCACTACAACTCTTCGTGACAGAACTTTTAGAGGTTTGGATTGTCTTAATAATAAGGGGCAATTCAAACCTCAAATGTTTTTGTTTATGAAAAAGTCGTTAAGCTACATAGCTTTTTTTATAGCTCTCATACTTCTTGTGTCAGCATATTCGCAGCGTGTCGTCAAAGCCGAGCAGGGATACACGGCACCGGAAATAGAAATGTTGGCAAATGATTCAGTCAACGTCTCCTTGCGCGATTTCAGAGGGAAATATGTATTGGTGAATTTTTGGGATTCATCCAATGCTGTGTCACGAATAGCTGCGGGAGAGTATGACAGATTTCTCCATACCAACCACAACAGTCCGTTCTCACTTCTGTCGGTTAATATGGACGAGAGTCCGGAACTGTTTAAGGAAATAGTCAAGAAAGATAAACTGGATGAAGCCACACAATTTCATATCTCAGATGCAAAAGGAGGTAAAGTCTCAGCAAGCTATCGTCTGGACAAAGGATTCTCATCCTATCTGATTGATCCGCAGGGAAAAATTGTTGCAGTCAACCCTTCGGTCTCAACCCTTGAAAAGTATCTGTCGAAACGTTGACAGGGATTCACCGTTTGCTAAAATTAATAATTCTCACTAACTTTGCAATAACATTCATCATGAAAAGAATCATCACAAGTATCGCATGTGGCATGCTTCTCTGCTTAGGCGTAGAGGCTAAAGTCGTGAAAGACTTCGCGTCGTCGTCAGACAATGTACTGACATTCCGAGTCGACAGTATAGACTACCGTCAGGATCTTACACGAGTCTACGGTGCAGTCAAGGGACGCCCGCATACATCCAACCGGATAGATGATGTGAAATATGTGGGTGCCGGTGGCACTTTAGAGACCACTGATATTGATGGCGTGGACTATAAGCGTTATTTTCAATGGGAAGAAGATGGTGAGATTCCTGTCGAGATAGATTTCCCGGCAACAAAGCCGTCGTCCCAGGTGCAGTTTCTTTTCACGACAGCCCATGGTCAATCGACCACTACCGCGAAACAGACAGCACATAAACACAAATGAAGCTCTGCATTACCGAGAAACCGAGTGTAGCTAAAGATATTGCACAGATCCTTGGCGCCAATGATCGTCGGGACGGATATTACGAGGGTGGGGACTATAAGGTCACCTGGACCTTCGGTCACCTCTGTACTCTAAAAGAACCCGGAGACTATGAGGAGCGTTGGAAACGATGGTCTCTCGGTGTGTTACCCATGCTTCCCGTACGTTTTGGAATCAAGGTGATTCCGGACAAAGGTATCGAGCGTCAGTTTCGAGTGATTGAGAATCTTATAGCTGAGGCTGACGAGGTTATCAACTGCGGCGATGCCGGGCAGGAAGGAGAATTGATCCAACGATGGGTCATGCAGAAGGCTTCGATCCATTGTCCGGTGAAGCGTCTGTGGATTTCTTCGCTGACCGACGAGTCGATACGCGAAGGTTTTGCTCACCTTCAGCCGGAATCTCAATTCGACAATCTCTATCACGCCGGATTGTCACGTGCTATCGGCGACTGGATTCTCGGCATGAATGCCACAAGACTCTATTCACTGAAATATTCCTCGCCCGGCAACGTGCTGTCAATCGGACGCGTGCAGACTCCGACACTGGCTTTGATAGTGCAGCGCCATTTTGAGATCGAAAATTTCAAGCCTGAGGACTACTGGGAGCTTAAGACTACCTATCGAGGTGCTGTGTTCAACGCTACTGCCGGACGGTTTAAATATCCAGAGGAGGCCGATGCAATCCTCAATGAGATACGTCCTTTGCCAATGGTGATCAAGGATGTCCAGAAGAAAAAGGGACGCGAGGCACCTCCGAGATTGTTTGACTTGACGAGTCTTCAGGTCGAATGTAATAAAAAGTGGGGATGGACAGCAGATGAGACGCTGCGGCTTATCCAATCGCTTTATGAGAAAAAGGTGACGACATATCCGCGTGTCGACACGACATATCTATCGGAGGATATCTATGCGAAAGTGCCGGGTATTCTTCAGAATATGACACCATACGCTGCTCAGACATCGCCTTTGCTCGGGTCAAAACTCCCTAAGAGCAAGAAGGTGTTTGACAACTCTAAGGTGACGGATCACCATGCGATTATTCCGACGGGACAATCACCTTCTGTACTTGTAGGCAACGAGCGAAAACTCTACCACTTGATTGCCTTGCGTTTTATCGCTGCATTTTATCCTGATTGTATCTTCATGAGCACGACTGTGATGGGTGAAGTCGGCAAGACAGCTTTCAAAGCCACCGGTAAGGTCATCGAGGATGCAGGCTGGCGAAAATTGTATGATAGCAATAATGATGACGCCCAACAGCCGGCCGACGACAATGCTGACGATCGTATTTTGCCTGATTTTGTAGTAGGGGAGTCCGGCCCCCATGAGCCTTCTTTACAGAAACGCACCACTCAGCCGCCGAAATATTATACAGAAGGTACACTCTTGAGAGCAATGGAATCGGCAGGAAAAACCGTTGAAGACGAAGAACTTAGAGAGGCTATGAAGGAGAATGGCATCGGCAGGCCTTCAACACGTGCGGCTATTATCGAGACTTTATTTAAACGGAAGTATATCTATCGTAATCGCAAGTCAATCATGGCATCGCAAGCCGGTATCGACCTAATAGCTTCGATTAATGAGGAGTTGTTGAAGAGTGCAAAGCTTACTGGCTTGTGGGAGAATAAGTTACGCCGTATTGAACGTGGTGAGTATTTGGCCTCGGAGTTTATTCAAGAGCTCAAAACGCTTATAAATCAGATTGTTATAAATGTATTGAGCGACAATTCGCATGCCAAAATTTTTGTTGGAGACTCTGCACTGAAGAAACCCGGTGATGATAACGGTACACCTGTGAAGCCGCAAGGCCCAACCAAACCTCGCGCTCCGAGAACCACGAAATTTGAGCAAATAGAGTGTCCGTTGTGTAAGCAAGGGCATATACTGAAGGGCAGAACAGCGTTTGGTTGCAGCCGCTTTAGAGAAGGATGTACCTTACGCTTGAATTTTACGGAATATCCGGAATCTCTGACACCGGCCAAGCTTAAGAAACAGTTGAGCAAAAAATAACTGCGAGATAAACAGTGCGTGTGAGTGAGTGCTTACATGTAATCCTAACATATTATGTGTTATAAGTGCGATACTCACATGATAAATCTGTCTGAGATTCGCATATTTCCATAAAACTATTGTATTGTTTGGAAATATCATAAAATTTGACTTGATGAAACGATAAACAACGGGAGGGAAGGGCCAAATTCCAATTTTAACAGAATACAGGAAACAAAGCCGAGAGACTATTTAACATAATCGTGATTATGGGAAAGACAGTCGTTGAATTTATAGAATTATCGATTTGGATATGCTATAATTTATTTTCTTTGGGCCCAATCTGAAGAAGTATGGTTCTTGGGCTAAAAAATAAATAGATTTTAAAAGCGGAAAAAGTAACAGACGATTATTTTTTACATAGAATTAAAATCTATTGTCTCTTTTGATCTTATGCTTAACTGTATTTTCATATTATCACCGTGATTTCAGTTTAGGCATTTCTCTGTTCTATTCCTCGATGATATATTGGTTGAGCTCAGTACATCATAGTTTTTTAAGGTGATCAGTTGAAAAAAATAGTAGTATTTTCCTGTATCCTTCATTGTACGAATTCAACGAGAGTCAGAAGTTGAAAATATTTTAAGGATTTTAATTCTGCAATTTGAGAATCGTATTTCTCTCTTGATCCCCCCACACAATAAATTTTAACTTAAATTATCAGCCTTTTAAGCCATCTTGAGATTCCGGTAGTTAAAAGTGCTAACTATTTAGCTAATAAGAGTTAAGCTCCTTGCAGCCTTTGATTTTTAGCACTAACTTTGCACAGCAAAAGAAAAATATCCAGTTTAAAACGATCTTTCCCTACCCTCTTTTGAAATGAATGAATATACATTGCACAGAACAATCTCTATACCACCATATATAACACATGTAAATTCCTATTCTTCATAGAATTATAATTGCCAAAATTGACGTAAATCAATCTGAAATACCATTCTTATCCTTTTCTGAATTTTAATTTATACCGCTAATTTTCCTATCTCTTATCAATTATTAAGCAGTTATCAATCTGACGATGGAGCGTTTTGATTGTCCAAAACGCTCCATTCAGAAAAGAGTTTGAGAAAACGAATTACCGATAATTAGAATTGATGATTATAATTTCGGGCGCTCGCTGCGTGACGCAGAGGGCGCTTTTTTATTTATCTACGTGTCAGTGCCACAACGTTTTCGACGTGCTGCGTATGGGGGAACATATCGACCGGACAGACTGCTTCGATGTCATATTTTTCATGCAGAAGCGCCAGGTCGCGTGCCTGTGTCGCGGGGTTACAGCTCACATAGACTATGCGCTTGGGGGCCGCAGACAGAATGACGTTAACGACATCTTCGTGCATACCCGCTCTGGGAGGATCGACTATCATCACATCCGGGTGTCCGTGACGTTGGATGAATTCTGATGTGAGGACATTTTTCATATCGCCGGCATAGAATTCAGTATTCTCAAGATTGTTGGCGGCGGCATTGATCTTTGCATCTTCAATGGCTTCAGGGACATATTCGATACCAATCACGTGGCGTACCTGACGGGCGATAAAGCATGCGATGGTGCCGGTTCCGGTATATAGATCGTAGACAAGTTCATCGCCATTGAGTTTGGCGAAGTCGCGCGCCACGCTATACAGACGGTAGGCCTGACGGGAGTTTGTCTGATAAAATGATTTGGGGCCGATACGGAATTTCAACCCTTCCATATCCTCTTCAATATATTCACGTCCTTTGAACAGATGTATTTCCTGATCGGCAATAGTGTCGTTGACCTTTGTATTTACGACATATAGCAGAGACGTTATTTCCGGAAATTCTGTTGCGACAGCGGTGAGCAGCGTGTAGATTTTCTCCTTGTCGTCTTCGCCAAACACCATAACAGCCATTATCTCGCCTGTGGATGCGATACGGATCATCAGGGTGCGGAGGAAGCCATTCTGTCCCCGTAGATCATAGAATGAGTAGTTATGATCCATGCCAAACTGTTTGATAAACAATCTGAGGCGATTACCCAGATCATCTTGAAGATGGCAACGGTTGATGTCAAGGACCTTATCGAAAGCGCCTGAAATATGAAATCCGGCAGCACGACGTTCAGGGAACTCCTCCCCAGACCTCAGTTGGTCAAATGTAAGCCATTTTTTATTGGAAAAAGTGTATTCCATTTTATTGCGGTATTCCCAGATATTCTCCGAACCAAGAATGGGCATCACTTCGGGGTGTGGGATTTTTGCAATGCGCTCAAGAGCGTCGACGACTTGCTGGCGTTTGCACTTCAGCTGAAATTCGTAAGGCAGATGCTGCCAACGGCAACCTCCACAAAGTGTGAAGTGTTCGCAGCGCGGAGTCACGCGGATCGGCGAAGGAGTGGTGAGTTTTTCGATGTGACCTTCGGCATAACTCTTTTTCTTGCGATCGATCTTGACATCCGCGATGTCGCCCGGAGCGCCAAACGGAATGAAAACAACCATGTCATCGACGCGGGCTATTGAATTGCCTTCAGCCGCAACGTCGAGTATTTCAACACCGTTGAGCAACGGTAGATCTTTCTTTTTTCTTGCCATATTGTGATATGTTATATGCTTGCCTCTACCCTACGGCAGAGAAATTTTCCTTTAAAAAATATCGCCGGCTCAATGGCTATATCAAAGCCATTGACCGACGAGCAATGTATTTTTGTAAGTTAGGTTAAGATGTCTTTTAAATTATGATGTCAAAATTATGTATTTTTCTGACAGATTGCAATTATAATTTAAAATTTAATCTTAATTAACATTACCAAGATGCTTCGAAGAGGGTTCTCCGTCGGTCCCACAAACCCTTTTCAGTTGCAAAATTACAAAAAAAGTCAGGATTACCGAAGCTATAATCAATATAGGTGATTCAACTCCCAGATTGTTGATAGTAGTGTCGGCCTGATCAATATGATTTACTTTTTGGGACCATGTCGAGACGACTACAATGCTGTTGTTGAAAAAATGGAGCAGCATCGGCAACCACAATGAGCGGGACCAGACCAGGAGATAACCAAAATATGCTCCGAGGATCAAGCGTGGGAAGAATCCGAAAAACTGCATGTGGAAAGCACTAAATATGAACGCCGTCACCCAGATGACAGCATGACGGTTCATTTTACTATCCCAGAGTATGCCTTGGAGCGCTCCGCGGAAGAGAAGCTCTTCACTGGCGGCAGCGAGTAGACCGATAATAAGTATATTTATGATAAGTGATCCAACGCTTGTACCACTGAGGAAGAGATCGACCATCTCCTGTGCACGGTTTTCGGACTGACGCATCATCTCCTCTACCCCCCTGAGACTTTCCGGAAAGACAATATCGTTGTTGAGCATAACGAGATAGTTCATTGCCGGGATAGAGACAATCATCGCCATGAGAGCCAATATCATCTGCCGTAGTTCCGGCGTCCGGTCAAGGCATAGAAAAGCGAGTGGTTTCGGACTGATAAGCAACGCTGTGACCAAGGCAGGAAGGATAAAAATGACACAATCCTGAATAACTGTCGAAACTCTCAGTACATAGAGCTCCGAACCGCTGTTTCTGACAAGCATAGTCAGAATGGCAGCTATGAAAGTGGCAATACACAGTGTGATTATAAGTATGAAAATGCGTTGTGCTGATGTGAAATGCTGGTTCATTATTGTAGATGATAGATGTAATATGCGTGCAGAGACGAGGCGTTTTATCGATCAAGGTAGAATGGAGATGTGAGCGAGAGATATTGTTGGGTAAATCGGTTGTCGGTATCGCGGATAAAGATATATTCACGTTCAATCGCACCTGCTCCATACTGCGCGGAAGATTCGCGCCCGATTTGCCACAATGTGCGGATTGACGGTCTCTTCGGATTAGAGAAGACATGGGCTATGCGTCGGGGTGATAGTTGAGCCATTGACAGGAGGAACTCAATCTCACTTTCGCGTGATGTCGGAGCTATAAAGGCAAGAGAATCTTCGGCCGATTTGAAGTTGGCAGCAGCTATTTTCAAAAGGCTTTCCACTCCAAAATCATCGCCATGGCGTGCAAGCGCTCTATCTGCAGATGGTGAACGCAGCTGCTCATTGAAAAATGGTGGATTGGAAATGATAAGGAGAGGCCGTCCATCACCGAAATCCGGGAAACTGGCAGTCACATCACCTTCAACAGCCAGGATGCGGTCAGACCATGGAGAGGCTGCGATGTTCGCCGTCGTATCGAGCCACGCATCATGGCTTATGTCAATCGCCGTAATCGAAGCCATATCATTGCGCTGTGCCATCATCAGAGCAATGACACCCGAGCCACATCCGACATCCACGATAGAATGGAAGCCATCGGCTTTAGCCCATGCCCCGAGCAGGACAGCATCTGTCCCTATCTTCATTCCGCAGCGGCTATCGTCAACACTGAATTTTTTAAATCTGAAAAGTCCCATGAATTTATTGTGTTCAATACTCGAAACCAACATTATCGACATAGAATGTCAGCCCTTCAGTCCCGACGTATGGAGCGCCGTTACCCGATGAGAACATTACGATGGCATGTGTCGGCATAGTTCCGGCTGCAGCCCATCCTTCCTCCACGACTGGAACCATCTTGCCTTTGGAATTGCGGGCATAGTAACAGTTGTCCTTCGTGCGAAGTTTAAGATATTCCGGGATAGAGCCTTTCTTAGACATATCCCCATATACCACCGGGAGTTTGTAACCGTTGGTCCATGCCGATGATGAAGTGAAATGCTTGCCGGCAGTCCCTACTCTTTTGGCATGAATATTACCTTCAGTATCTTCCCATCTGTGCTGAAGATAGACGAATACCACGGCTTCATCACGTCCGGCGATCTTTTTCTTAGCCCCGAACCCCGATGATTTAATCCGGTAATTGACATCCGGCATCTCTATTTTATAGTCAAAGACGAGACTTTTGGGCCGTTTTTTGAACGGCATTCCCATTTCCATCTTGGAATAAGGATTTTTGGTAGAGGTGATCGGTTCGATCATCTCTCCGAGAAACATTGAACCTGCAACCATGACATCCATATTGATAAGACCGAGCACTTTAACTGTCTCTATCTGGGTGCATAGCTTGGCACACTTGTCACCATTCCCTCTGTCGGCCGGATATACGGCATTCGAGCCCTTTGACACTCCGGAAACCTTGGCATATACATTGCTTGTAGCCCATGGAGAACCGCCGAGGTTCTGATATGCTTTATTGCCATTGATCACTTGTGTCGGGCCGATTTCATATAGCTTTTTCTCATGGCCTCCGATGACAGCCGACTCATGAATATTGCGTGTGACCCAATTTGAGAAATCTCCATATTTGATTTTCTCAATCCGCTGTGCCGTTGCAGTAGCTGCCCATACGACGAGTGATGTGACGATTAGAAAAGATGTTTTTATGTTCATGATATCTGTACTTAGGTTCACACTACGCAAAGAGTGTGCGGAATGCTTCCTCTACTTTTGCGACCTCTATAATTTTGATATTTAGTCCTGAAACATCAACACCTTTCAGATTGTGCTTAGGGATTATTATCGTTTCCATGCCGAGTTTTTCGGCTTCGCGTATGCGCTGTTCAATCCTGGCCACGCCCCTCACCTCGCCAGATAGCCCGACTTCACCGGCCATACAAATGCGCTTGGGAATGGTTATATCCACGTTTGATGAAAGGATCGCGCAGATAACAGCCAAGTCAAGTGCAGGATCATTGACCTTGAGACCTCCGGCTATGTTCAGGAATACATCTTTTGCAGCGAGTTTAAACCCGACACGCTTTTCGAGGACAGCAAGGAGCATGTTCATCCTCTTGGAATCAAACCCAGTCACAGAGCGCTGTGGAGTACCATAGGCGGCCGTGCTGACAAGCGCCTGGACTTCTATCAGAAAAGCACGGATTCCCTCCATTGTCACACCGATGGATATGCCCGACAGATCATCGCTCCCCTGCGAGAGAAACATCTCTGAAGGATTCGAAACTTCACGAAGACCGCGCTGACACATCTCATAGATGCCAAGTTCCGCAGTGGATCCGAAACGGTTTTTGATAGATCTGAGTATTCGATAGATGCCTTGACGGTCACCTTCAAACTGAAGCACGGCATCAACTATATGTTCAAGCACTTTCGGGCCTGCGATGCTACCCTCCTTTGTGATATGACCGATAAGTATCACGGGGACGCCGGTCTCTTTGGCATATTTCAATAGCTGGGCGGCACACTCCCGGACTTGCGACACGCTTCCTGCTACCGACTCAATGTCGTCGGAGGCAATAGTCTGGATTGAATCGACGACAACGAGCCCCGGATCGACCTCCTCGATATGGTCTCGGATATTCTGGAGCGACGTTTCGCAAACGATATATACGTTATCGTTGGGTCGTCCGATTCGGTCAGCGCGCATTTTCAACTGCCGCGCACTTTCCTCTCCGGAAATGTAAAGGATGCGGCGAGAGCGAATAGAGAGTATATTTTGAAGGACGAGCGTAGATTTTCCGATGCCCGGTTCACCACCTATCAATACAAGACTTCCTGCGACAAGGCCTCCACCGAGTACACGGTTGAGTTCGGCAGATGGCATTTTGATGCGTGGTTCCTCGGCAATTTGGATCTCATGGATCAACTGAGGCTTCGTGCGTGTTCGTGTGCCACCTGCAGGTGAAAGAGTGCGTGATTTTTTCTCGGTAACGATACGCTCCTCGACCATAGTATTCCATTCTCCACATGCGGGACATTTGCCCTGCCATTTCGGAGACTGTGCGCCACAACTGGTGCAGAACCATGCTGTCTTATTACCTTTCATCAATTTAGAGATATAGTTGAATATGAAATGCTTGATATCAATAGCTTAGACACCTCGAAACTTCGCAAGAGTGATAGCAGTTGCTATCGCGGCATTAAGCGATTCGCCGGTTTCCTGTCCCGGGGGATATGAAGGGATGAAAAGCCGTTCGGTCACTATCCGCTCAATTTCCGGGGAGATTCCTTTACCCTCGTTTCCAATTACAATAATTCCTTCAGTCAATAAGTCCACATCGGAAATTTCACGGCCATCCAAGAATGTGCCGTAGACAGCTTTAGGTTTGATGTCACGGATCATCTCGGTGAGACTACCATAGTGGAGGCGTACACGTGAAATGGATCCCATGGTTGACTGTATTACTTTTGGCGCGAAACAATCAGCTGTTTCCTGACTACAGATGATGTCATTTACTCCAAACCAATCTGCAACCCTAATGATTGTGCCCAGATTGCCGGGATCTTGAATTGTATCAAGGGCGAGCAGCAATTTGTCACCGAGAGCTTCGGGAACAATGACCCGTTGTGGAATATCGTAAACAGCAATAACGTCGGAGGGAGTGGTGAGACTCGACATTTTACCGAGTTCGCATCGTCCGGTTGTGATAATTTCACCGGATAGTTCTCTGCCATTCCACTCTTCTACATGCTCTTCAAACCATTGTGCAGTGGCAAACAGGTAACGCAGTTTGAAATGGGCAAGAGTATCAAGGACACATTTTGTACCCTCTGCTTTAAACAAGCCCTCCTTGCGCCGGCCTTTACGCTCTTCAAGCGATTTGACTATGCGGCATATATTGTTGGTTATATCAGTCATAGTGCAGGATATTTAATGCCAAAGTTACATATTAAAATAAAAATACACAAAAGCAGATGCTGCGTGTGGACGATAATTAGAGATTTTGCGTACTTTTGTAGAAACAAATAACAGAAATGCTAAAGAATTTATATAAAATAACGTTTGGAGTCAAGCCGGAATCTGTGCTACCACTGACGCCGGCAGGCAGCAACCGCCAATACTTTCGTTTGACGGGCCGGGAAACTGTGGTCGGAGTGATCGGGACCTCTATCGAAGAAAATAAGGCTTTCATATACCTCACGCGACATTTCACATCAAAGGGACTGAATGTACCCGAGATCCTGGCTGTGTCCGACGATTCGTGGTGTTATCTCCAGAGTGATCTTGGCGACACATCGCTATTTGAATTGCGCGATTCGGTGGAATTGCTCGATAAGGCAGTCGCGGCATTGCCGGAATTTCAATATCGTGGAGCGGAAGGCCTTGATTTCTCGAAATGCTATCCGGTGAGTGATTTCGATGCGCAGTCGATATTGTGGGATTTGAATTATTTCAAATATTGTTTTCTCAACACAACCGCTGTCCCATATCTTGAAGGTCGTCTGGAAGATGAATTCCGAAAGTTGTCCATGAAACTGTCATGCAATCCGGCAGGAACTTTCATGTATCGTGATTTCCAGTCGAGAAATGTGATGATCAAGGATGGCACCCCGTATTTCATCGACTATCAAGGTGGACGTCGTGGCCCTGCCGAGTATGATATAGTGTCGTTTGTGACTCAGGCACGTGCCAATTTTCATGAATCATTGCGTGAGCATCTGATTGAGACTTACATTAAGAGTGCTTCACGCTTCGTTGATATTGATGTCACCTTGTTTAAGGAAAGAGTCAGGCTATTCTCACTGTTGAGAATGTTGCAAGTACTCGGTGCATACGGATTCAGAGGTAAATTTGAAAGGAAGCCGCATTTTTTGAAAAGCATACCGATGGCTCTTGAGAATCTGCGGCATCTGCTCTCAAAACCGTTTGATGAATTCCCATACATTACCGAAATCCTTGGCAAGATGCTTGACGCATGTCACGACCGCGCGAGCAAGGATGTGGATGAAACGAGGCCGAGTAATCTGACGGTAACGGTGACAAGTTTCTCATACAAACGTGGTCTTCCCAAGGATACATCAGGCAATGGAGGTGGTTTCGTATTTGATTGTCGTGGAATGGAGAATCCGGGACGTTATGATGAATACAAACAGTTGACCGGACTTGACAGACCTGTGATTGACTTCCTTGAAAGCAAGGGCGAGATACAACCGTTTGTTGAACACTGCTATGGAATTGTCGATCCATCGGTCAGATGCTATGACCGGCGTGGATTCTCATCGCTTATGGTAAGTTTCGGTTGCACCGGAGGACAGCATCGCAGTGTGTATTCAGCTCAGGCGATGGCCGAGCATATTAAAGCGTTGTTCCCTCACGTCAATGTTCATCTTGTTCATCGTGAACAGAAAATTGATAGAGTGCTATGAGGAGAGCCATGATATTTGCAGCCGGGCTTGGAACACGCCTTGGTGATATCACGCGGACAATGCCTAAAGCTTTGGTGGAGGTCGGGGGTGAGCCTATGTTGAAGCGTGTCATTCTCAAACTGAAAAGAGCCGGAGTAAGAGAATTTGTCATCAATGTACACCACTATGCCCAATCTATCATTGACTATCTTGCAGCCAACGATAATTTTGGCGTGGAGATTCATATCAGCGATGAAACAGATATTCTGCTCGACACAGGTGGAGGACTCCTGAAAGCCCGACATTTTTTTGACGGAAGTGACCCTGTAATAGTCCACAATGCCGATATCCTTACAGATTTTGATATTGAGGGCATGTATGCCTCACATGTGAATTCCGGAGCTGATGCCACGCTGCTTGTAGCTAGAAGGGAGACTTCCCGCTACTTGCTTTTTGATAACGACTATAGAATGGTCGGTTGGAAAAATATCAAGACCGGAGAAGTCCGCTCTCCCCTACCAGTCAATGCTCTTATGGAAGCCAGATGCCTTGCATTTGGCGGAGTCCATATAGTCAATCCATCTCTGTTGGCGGCATTGGACAGATGTAGCGATAATCCGGTGTTTTCAATCACGCCGTTTTACACCGATATGTGCGGTTGCCTGCGCATACAGGGTTTCATACTGGAAAATGATTATATCTGGATTGACATAGGTAAACCGACATCGCTCAAGGAAGCTGAAAATATCGTTTCAAAATTTCAGCAGACTCTTCCGCAGGGGTGAAGACCGCCAGAATCGCCGGCCTGTCTGAGCATCCTGCAAAGGCTTTGAATTGTTGTTGTAGACTTGCTTCGTCTGTAGCCTCATAATAGTCGAATCCATAGCCTTTGGCAAGTTCATGCAAGGGCAGTCTGGTGCCTACCGCAAAATACTTTTCAAGCTCAGGCAGAGATGAAGTCGATGGAATGAATCTGAAGATTCCACCCCCACCATTGCAGATAACTATCATTTTGAAGCGAGGTGTCACAAGAGTTGATGAGAGTGCGGATATGTCATACTGACAGCTCATGTCTCCCGTGATGAGAAGAGTGGTACCGGTGTAGACCGATGATGCGCCAACGGCTGTGGATGTGCATCCGTCGATACCGCTGACACCTCTGTTACAGTCGCTGCGGTGGATAGACGAGCAGTCCATCAGCTGAGCGTAGCGGACAGGGGTGCCATTTGACAAATGGAGATTCCAACGTGCAGGTATATTACGGATAATAAAAGAAAAAGCTTTCATATCCGACCATGGACAGCCACTCACATATGAATCGTGGATCTTGACCGCATGTTCAGCCGCTTGTCGCCATTGGTTACCATACTCCGACGGCGCATTGAAAATCTGCATGGCGGAAGCGAGTTGACGGAGAAACACTGCGGGTTGCATCTCAATGCGCAATGACAGATGCTTGAAGCAATCTATTGTGGTATGGGCGATGCCAATATGCCAATGCTCCACGTTGTCTAGAGAGCGTATCCATTCCTTCACAAAACGCGAGACCAGAGCTCCGCCTACCGTAATGACTACGTCAGGCGAAAGAGATTGCCTCTCGTCAGGGGATAAACGACATAAGGTAGAGTCTATACGGTCGATAAATAGCGGCGAATGTAGATTCGCTATGCTTTCGGACATGACAGCCACATTCGGCCGGCGTGCAAGTTTGACAAGCGCACGGTTAAGGCGCTCGTCAGGCTCATGGAACCCGGTAATGATGAGCACCTTTCGCGGCGATGCTATTTTTTCGCCAAGCTCGCGGATTTCAGCCGTCGGGAGCTCGGATGACGGTGAGATCATCTGTATCACCCGTGTACGAGAATCGATTTTTTCTATCTCCTTGTTGAGTGGAGCATCCAGCCGAATATTTATATGCACCGGCCCCTTACGGCCGTTGACGGCTTCGAGCAGCAGATCGTTGATCATTCTGTTACAGAACCATTCACCATTCTCAAACCCAAGATGAGCCGGAATATCACAACTGCGCTTGACATAGGGCGAGAGTGCGTTTTGTTGCCAGATTGTCTGCGAGTCATCTTGATCAATCCACTCTTCAGGACGGTCAGCAGAGATCACGACAAGAGGGATTCTCCGATAGAACGCTTCAGCTATTGCGGGAGCATAGTTGAGAAGAGCGGTTCCGCTTGTACAGACCAAGGCGACAGGACGACCGCTTTGCAATGAGACTCCCAGAGCAATGAATGCAGACGAACGCTCGTCGATAACCACCTCGGTATGCAGACTTTCATGGCGATGGAGAGCCATGACAAGCGGAGCATTGCGGCTCCCGGGTGAAAGTATCACAGTGTTGACGCCATGAGCGACGAGAAGATCAGCGAGAATATTGCATGACATTTTTTCGGTCGTAAGCATGTCCTGAGGTAATTTAGGATTCGTTAATGGGTTGCAAATTTACAAATATTGCGCCAACTCCGCACCAAATTACGTCGGAATGTGTTAATTTTGTAGACCGCTCCATAATTGAGAGTGCAATAATCATCAATTCGGAACTAATCAATAAATCTATGTATATAGCATCTCAGAAACATAAGGAAAATATATCGGAATATCTCTTATACATGTGGCAGATTGAAGATCTGATCCGCGCCAACGGACTTGACATCGACAAAATCAAGGCCAATATCATTGACAAATTCAATCTTGATCCTGCAAGAGAAAAAGAGATGGTAGAATGGTATGAATCGCTCATCGATATGATGCGCAGGGAGAATATTGAGAAAAGCGGTCATCTGCAACTTAACAAGAACGTAATCATACAACTGACTGACCTCCACCTGGCGTTGCTGAAAGATCCACGTTTCCCCGAATATACGGCTGAATTCTACAAGACCCTCCCCTACATTGTGGAATTGCGTGCCAAAGGCGGTGACAATCCCGATGGTGAGATCGAGACATGTTTCAACGCGCTTTACGGCATGCTGATGCTCCGTCTTCAAAGCAAGGATATCACTCCTGAAACTCAAGCCGCCATACGCCAGATCTCCCGTTTCATCGCTGTCTTGACAAAAGATTACCACCTCGATCGTGAAGATAAGCTTTTCCCACCGGAAGAGCAATAATCAGGTGATATATCAATATAAAAACAAGAGAAATCTGCAATTATTGACGATGCAGACTCCTCTTGTTTTATCTATGAGAATGGCTTATTCGGGTACAGCTGCCATCACTATTTCTGTCAAGGTCGGATGTGCGTGAATTGCATCTTTGATTGCATCAGCTTTCAGGCCGGCTTGCATTGCAGTGGCGATCTCCTGAATGAGATCCGCAGCATGAGCCCCACATATATGACCGCCGAGGAGTTCGCCTGTATCAGCGTCAGCAATGAGTTTGACAAGCCCATCGGGTTCTCCCATGGCGAGAGCTTTGCCGTTAGAACGGTAAGTGGATTTACCGACTTTGATATTGCGGCCATTCTGCACACATTGCTCTTCAGTCATGCCGACCATAGCACATTCAGGCACAGTAAACACCGCCGAAGGAATGACATCTGTCGGTTGAGCAATACCAAGTGCTATTTTGCCGTGTCGCGTTGCCGCATGAGCGAGCATACAACGTCCATTGACATCACCGATTGCATAGATCTTGGTGTCGGCCGGAGCTTTCCCCTCTTCAAAAATGACAGTCATGTCATCGTTGACGGCGAGAGCATTGCGGTTGAGTGTCGCACCGGCTTCGAGAATGCCATCGGGCAACTGCGGACGACGACCGACAGCCATCAATACCATCTCAGCTTCGATTGTTTTCTCCTTACCCTTTACAGTGTAGTGGACAACGGGGCCATCTGTTATTGCTGTTACCTGGGCTCCTGTCTCGATCTTGATGCCGCGACGCTTCAATGACATGCGAAGACGCTTAGCTATTTCGGAGTCAAATGGAGGAAGTATCTCTTTGCAATATTCAATGACAGTAACTTCAGTGCCGAAGGCTGCGAATATCGAAGCAAATTCCATGCCTATGACACCACCACCTATCACACAGAGCGACTTGGGCAGAGTGTCAAGTGAAAGAATCTCATCGCTTGTCAGCGCGAGTTCCTTTCCCTCGATTGGGAGGCGAGCCGGAACCGAACCGGTTGCAATAATGATCTGCGGGGCCGTATACTGCACCCCGTTGACTTCAACAGTTGAAGCATTGATGAAACGGGCCTCTCCTTCTACGACATTCACATCTTTGAGCAGAGTCTTGACGCCCTCACGCAGTTCGGATACGACGTTGTCCTTTCGCGCCATGACACGTTTGAAATCGACAACCACAGACGGGATGTCGAAACCAAACTCTCCGGCATCGGAGAGAGTCATGGCAATCTCGGCAGAGCGACAGAGAGTTTTGGTCGGGATGCAGCCTCGGTTAAGGCAGGTGCCTCCGGGCTGGGCACGTTCGATCAAGGTGACGCTCTTACCGAGAGCGGCGGCCTCGACAGCTGTTTCATAGCCGCCGGGACCGGCTCCGATAATAATGATATCTGATTTTTCCATGTGTGGTAAAACAGATTAGAGTTCGGCGAAAGTGACCACAGGATTGAGAGCGGCCGCTGTGTCGTCAGGCTTGCGGATGGGAGTCTCCAAAGGCGCATTTTTGACAACATCGGGATTCTCTGATGCCTCGCGTGCGATGTCGCGCATCACATCGATAAACTCATCGAGAGTCTCTTTGCTTTCAGTTTCAGTCGGCTCGATCATCAGTGACTCATGGAACAACAAGGGGAAGTAGATTGTGGGTGCGTGGAATCCATGGTCGAGGAGACGCTTGGCGACATTGAGTGTAGTGACGCCAGTAGACTTATCTGCAAGTCCGTCGAAGACGAATTCGTGTTTGCACACACGGTCGATCGGGAGCGCATAGAGATCGCGCAAGCGATTCCTTGATATAGTTGGCATTGAGTGTGGCCAGTGTACCTGCCATTTTGAGGCCGTCGGCTCCAAGCGAGAGTATGTAGGCCAAGGCACGGAGCTCAACAGCAAAATTGCCGAGCCATGACGAGATTCGGCCAAGTGCATGAGGCGCTTTTTCAGTACCGAAATCGAGTTCGAAAAGATTTTCGTCGTTGTGGGTATGTTTCACCACGCGCGGATTCGGGAGGAACTGCTCGAGACCTGCACGGACGCCTACAGGGCCTGCGCCGGGACCGCCGCCACCGTGAGGAGTCGAGAAGGTCTTGTGGAGATTGATGTGCATCACGTCAAATCCCATGTCGCCCGGGCGTGCCACGCCCAGCATCGGATTGAGGTTGGCTCCGTCGTAGTACATCAGGCCGCCGCATGCGTGCACCATCTCTGCAATCTCGGGGATGTTGTGCTCGAAGATGCCAACCGTGTTGGGATTGGTCATCATGACTGCGGCGACAGTATCATCGAGCAACGGACGGAGCGCTTCGACATCGACAGTGCCGTCCGGAAGACTCTTGACTTCCACAACCTTCAGACCTGCAACTGCGGCTGATGCCGGGTTGGTGCCGTGAGCTGAATCTGGGACAATGACTTTGGTACGCTTTGCATCGCCACGACTCTCGTGGTATGCTCTGATGACCATGAGTCCGGTGAGCTCACCATGTGCACCTGCATAGGGATTGAGCGTAAACTCTGCCATGCCGCCTACCTCACTCAGCATCTGTTGGAGCGTATAGTATGCTTCAAGAGCACCCTGCACTGTTGCGGACGGCTGGAATGGATGAAGGGAAGTGAAGGCCGGAAGCGAAGCCATCTCCTCGTTGATTTTGGGATTGTACTTCATCGTGCACGATCCGAGGGGATAGAAGCCTGTGTCGACGCCGAAATTGTTGGTCGACATATTGTTGTAATGTCTGACAACGGTCAGTTCATCGGCTTGAGGAAGCTCAGGAGCTTTCTCGCGCATAAGGCCTGCAGGGAGTTCAACCGCTTCGCAACCGTTTGCCGGGAGGCTGTAGCCCTGACGTCCCGGACGTGAGAGCTCAAAAATTACTTTTCCGTAATATTTCTTATTCATGATTTCGGGACATCGTATCAGTTAGACATTTCTTTATTTGTATCATTCATGGCCGGAAGGGTCGCTTTAGAGAAGGTCTCGGCACGCCAGATGTAGCGGTCAATTTCCTCTTTAGTGCGGGTTTCGGTCACACAGACAAGGAGTTCATTGTCTGAAATCATCACACCGGGCAGACAACCGCAAGTAGTGCAAACCTCAACAAAATCTGCAAGCTTGACCTCTCCTTTGAAGCGTACGACAAACTCATTTAGGAAGGGCTTGTCGGGATATTTCAGTTCAAAGGCTCCGGTCTCACAAAGTTTTGAAGCCAGATAATGTGCTCCGGCTGCTGAGAGATCATTGACCTCACGCAGCCCCTTAGCACCCATAAGCGAGAGATAGATTGCGGCATAGAGAGCCATAAGACCTTGGTTGGAGCAGATATTTGACGTGGCTTTATCACGTCGGATATGCTGTTCGCGTGCCTGAAGTGTCAAGACAAATACACGCTGACCGTCAGCGTCGGTTGTTGCGCCCACGATGCGTCCGGGGAGTTTACGGATAAGTGCCTTTGTGCAGCAGATATAGCCGAGATACGGGCCACCGAAATTAAGTGGCATACCAAGCGACTGCGCCTCTCCGGCAGCGATGTCAGCTCCCCATTCTCCCGGTGTGCGGATTACTCCGAGAGCCGAGGCAGGAGCCGTCATTATAAGAAGAGCTTTAGCCCCATGAACCATATCGGCGAGTCCGCTATAGTCTTCAAGTATGCCATAGAAGTTGGGGGTAGCAACAATTACGCCGGCTACATCACCTGCGGTGAGCATTTCTCTGACGGCATCAAGATCTGTGACACCATCCTTCTCAGGTATTGTATCGACTACGACACCATGATAGTGGGCATATGTGTCGATGACTTCACGGTAGATCGGATTGAGAGTTGCCGAGACAAGCACACGGTTTTTCTTACGAGCATGTGCGACAGCCATAAGCATGGCCTCCGCTACAGCTGTAGTACCGTCATACATCGAGGCATTAGACACCTCCAGACCAGTCAACTGTGTCATCATCGATTGATATTCGAAGATATATTGAAGGGTGCCTTGCGAGATCTCTGGCTGATAAGGGGTATATGCGGTCAAAAATTCCGAGCGGGCTGTGATTGACTGAGCTACGGCAGGACTATAGTGGTCATAGAATCCGGCACCGGCAAAGCATGTCAGCGGTTGATTTCTGACAGCCAACTCCTCGAAGAAGTCGCGGACCTCTTTCTCGCTCATCTGAGGTTTCAGCTCATAGTCGCGTTTGAGTTTGAGGCTGTCGGGGACATCGCTGTAGAGCTCGTCGAGACTCTTCATGCCACAGCGTTCGAGCATGGCGGCGATATCCTCAGGCGTATGAGGGAAATATCTGTGGATCACGTCTGAATGATAATTATAATTGAAAGACCGTTGTGATTAGTGCTCGGCTGCGCAGAAAGCTTTATATGCTTCCTCGTCCATGAGATTGTCAAGTTCTGACGGATCGGTGAGTTCGATCTGCACAATCCAGTTTGCCATTGAGTCCTCGTTTATCAGACGGGGATTATCAATGAGTTGCTCATTTGCCTCGATGACTGCACCGCTGACGGGAGCAAAGAGATCACTGGCGGCTTTCACGCTTTCAACTGCACCAAATTCTTCACCGGCAGTCAAGTCATCGCCCTGCTCAGGCATATCGACGTAGACCACGTTTCCGAGTGCATGCTGTGCGTAGTCGCTGATACCGATATAACCGATGTTACCGTCAACTGTTACATACTCGTGAGTGCGGGAATAATATGTCTTGCTCATAATTCTTTTATTTTAAAATAGGTTATTAAGTTGTTAAATTAATTTAGATTGATTTTTCAAATCCGATTGATATTACTTCTTATAAGATTTTTTGTAGAATTTTTTTGCCACGACCTTTGCAGGGAATGTCTTGCGGCGAATTCTGATTTTCAATTCTGAATCCTTCACTGCGTAAGGTGTCTCGACAAGAGCGGCAGCTATGCTCTTGTCGACAGATATGCCACGGTAGCCAGTGGTTACATATCCGATAACCTCATCCTTGTCGTTGAGCACTTCATAACCGTGGCGCGGGATAGCCTTGTCGGCCATTTCAAGCCCTATGAGTTTGCGTGGAGCGCCTTCTGCTTTCTGACGCTCGATGACATCACGGCCGATAAATTCCGGTTTTTCAAGACGCACGAACATTGAAAGACATGCTTCTACAGGCGAAATCTCATCAGAGAGCTCATCGCCATACAAAGGAAGACCGACTTCAAAACGGAGAGTGTCACGGCAGCCGAGACCACAGGGGCTGACTCTTCCAGAAGCGAGAAGTTTGTCCCAAATACTTCGTATAGCCTCATGGTCGGCATAGATCTCAAAACCATCTTCGCCGGTGTAACCGGTGCGACTGATTAGTATTTTCTTGCCATCATAGGTTGTCTCTGTGAAGTTATAGAATATAAGATCCTTGCAACGTATATCGAGCACTGTCTCGACAATATTTTCTGCATCCGGACCCTGGATGGCAAGCTCTCCGACCTCGTCGCTGATATTCTTGATATTTACCTTATAGCCCTCGGCATGGCTTTCTATCCATGCGACATCTTTTGCTATGTTGGAGGCGTTTATGACGAGGAGGAAATCGTTGTCGCCACGTTTGTAGACAAGCAGATCGTCGACCACGCCTCCATTAGGATTGAGCATCATTCCGTAGAGGATGCCACCATCATGAAGACCGGTGACATTGTTTGTGAAAATATGATTCACATATTTTTCAGCCTCAGGGCCGTCAATGAGCACTTCGCCCATGTGTGAAACATCGAAGACGCCACACGCATTGCGGACAGCATTGTGTTCTTCGACGATACCTGCATATTGGATCGGCATATCGAAGCCACCGAAGGGACTCATCTGTGCGCCAAGGGCGACATGCTTGTCATGAAGACAGGTCTTTCTCAATTCTTCCATATCGAATTGGTGTTTTGTTTGGTTGTTGTGTATTTAGAATATAAGGTTGATGAACTTTTCTTTTGTAAGCCCCGGTATGAGGAGTGGAAGGTCGAGACTATCCAACGCATTGTTGATAGCCTCACGTTGATACGGGAGGCCACAGAGGGATTCATAAAGCACCGATTGAGCGTCGGAGTTCTCAAGATAGTCGCCAGACATGGTGAAGCCTGATATATTACCGTGCGACAAGTCAAGATCTACAGTGATCTCTCCAACGCCATCAATGCGTTCGCTATGCCTGACACTGCCTTTAGGACTATTGCCTGCGAGCCATGCTGGATCGTAATAATCCTGCTCCATAGCTTCGATCGCTTTTATGTCGTCGCCAGTGAGTGTATAGATTTCTCCCCCGCGTGGGACGGTCGAAAGCATGTGGGAAAGGAAATCCGGAAGCGAAAGCGACGGCAGATGTTCGCGGATCGTCGTGACACGGCTTCGTGTCGAATTAACACCATGGGATGTAAGCTTTGCAACAGACGGGCGGAGGGTTTTTGCCATCAGATCCGGATCGTAGTCATAGAGCATGGTCCCGTGCACAATGCTTCGGCCAGGTATGTGATAATATGCGTTGCCCGACACTTTGCGGGGACCTATCAGAATATCGTTGCGGGAATTGTCTGAGGCATCAAGACCAAGCCGGCGGAGAGCATCGACCACCATCGATGTATATTGCTTGAAGGTGGAGCAAATATTATCGGAAGATGTGACATAAGAGAACATTATATTGTTCAAATCAGAGACTACAGCTCCTCCGCCACTTTTCCTACGGATGATATCGACACCGTTATTGCGGCAGTAGTCGACATCGATCTCCTTTTCAAGCAACTGGTTGCGGCCGATGATCACTGAAGGTTTCACCTGCCATGCGAAAAAGAAATCGCGGTCCGGATAGCGCTTTGCCAGATACTCTTCTTCCGCAAGATAGAAAGCGAGCCTGCGGAAGCCGGTGTCTTTGATGACTGCCAAGTCCATTGTCGGTATATAGATTTATGTGGTCCTGAGGCCCGCGATGTATTTGTGGGCCTCACTGCAAAAGTATAAAATTAAAATTAAAATCACACGTTTCGGTAATAAAATAATTATAAAATTTTTCGGACAATAAATCTATTCACAGGAGCGTTAATGTCATATAGGATAAATAATCGTTTATTTTTCAACCCGATTCGCCTATGAATAAAAATTCTACTTCAACAACCCTCACATCAACTCCATCTCATCACTACCGGACATCAGAGGCTCCCGCTAAAATCACCCTCGCTAAAATCCGCCAGTTCGCGCGCTCATATACCTTTGTAAACACACGGGTTGTTTCGCTCGGAGGAGTTGTTGCCAACTAATCAATCGATTTTTGATGACTATACCATCACTAATTCTCACATTGGTCTTGACGGCTGCTGTGGTTGTGCTTGTGTGCTATCTGCGCAGTGTGATCAAACAGCTTGAAGCCACTAAAAAAGACAACTTATCGATCGCTATTGATGCTGAAAAAGTCAGAGCCGAAGCACAGGCTCAGACGGTAGCGCTCAACAATGCCCTCTCCGAGTCGCGCCTAACAAATGAACGGCAAGCTTTAAAACTGGCAGAAATAACTGCGGCGCTGACATCTGCACGCGAGGAAAACTCAGCCATGTCAACGCGATTGGAGCTACAGATGCGTGAGGCGGAGAAAATGGAAGCGTTCCAGAAAGAACAGAACTCTTTGCTTGAAAGCCGGTTCAGAAATTTGGCTAATGATATCCTGAAACAAAACACTTCTGATCTCAAGGCTCAGAATGAAGAGCGCCTGTTGGAATTGCTTAATCCGCTTAAAACTAACATTGATGAGTTCAGAAAAACGGTTTTTGACACATACAATTCGGAAGCCCGCGAGCGTTTTTCTCTCTCAGAACGCATCAAAGAACTTGTAGATCTAAACCAATCGATCTCTCGTCAGGCACGCGAACTGTCTGAGGCGCTACGTGGCGACAGTAAAGTGCAGGGCGACTGGGGCGAAATGGTACTCGAATCGATCCTTGAAAAATCAGGACTAATCAAAGGAGAGGAATATTTCACTCAGGCAACAACTGACGAAGCGGGCAACACGCTACGAAATGAAGACGGGAGTCTTCTCAGACCTGACGTGGTGGTGAAATACCCCGACGGTCGTTTTGTCGTTATTGATTCCAAAGTTTCACTCACCGCTTTTGTTGACTATGCTAACGCAGAGGATCCCGAAAGCCGCGATGGAGCAGCCATGCGCCACGTGCGTTCGGTCAAAAAACATATTGACGAATTGGCACGCAAACGCTATCAGGAATATGTAGGTGATGCAAAGCTCGACTTCGTTATGATGTTCATTCCTAACGAGCCGGCTTATATCGCAGCAATGCGTCTTGAACCGTCGCTATGGCAGGATGCCTACGACAGAAATGTGCTCATTGTCTCCCCCACCCATCTTGTTTCTGGTTTGAAGCTCATATCTCAACTGTGGAGCCGTGACCGACATACAAAGAATGCCATCACAATAGCTGAAGAAGCCGGCAAGATGCTTGACAAATTTGCTGATTTCACAAAGGATATGGAGAAAATTGACAAAGCAATAGCCGGAACACGCAAAGCATACGATGATGCAATGACAAAGCTCTCGACAGGTACCGGAAATCTGGTGCGCCGCGCAAAAAATCTTCAGGATTTAGGGGTAAAATCCTCAAAACAATTAGCTGCATCAGCGGCTAAAGGCCTTGATGAATAATATGAAAATCATGCACAGCTCCCGGTTGATTTTCAAGTCAACCGGGAGCTGTGTATTTGGTCGCAGTCTGACTCCTCACTCCTCGATATCACAAAACGGCTCTGTAGATGTCATCACGGCTCAATTCGGATTAAGATTATATTTCATTAAGCGCCTTGCGTTCACGCGGACTACGCAGATATTCTGTCGGGGTCATTCCTGTGACGCTTTTGAATTGGCGTGAAAGATGGGCCACACTTGAATAGTCGACCATATCAGCAATCTCGCTCAGCGAATATTGGCCATGTTGCAGCAGCTCCTTGACGCGCTCTACTTTCTGAGCAATATGATATTTCTCCAAAGTCCTTCCTTCTTTTTGTGAGAAAAGACGGCTGACTGTATCATAGCTGACGTTGAGATTACGCTCAAGACATTCCGAAAGATTATGAGGTTTGCCATGTTCCTCCCGGACATGGTGCATAACCAAAATCTTGGCACGTTCAACAAGCTGGATTTCCGGATCGATAAGCAATTCAAAGCCATTGGCGGCCAAAACTTCAGCTATAGAGTCACGGAGTTGAGAGGTAAGTAGATTTTTGACCAAAGCTTTCCCTAGTTCAACGTCCACTACATCCAGACCAAGGTTAGTGAGAATCTGTCTTACCGCATTGACACAATGTCGGCATACCATATCTTTAATGATCAGTTCAGTCATCATTAATCGTTTTTATATGTTATCTCTAAAACTTCGGGGGTTTCTTCCGATATTGAAAACAAAGATGAGGCTCTGAGGCCAATCACCCATAGGATTTCATCATTTACTGCCAATATTCTGACTTTCCGCTTATCGGCAAGTGAATATTTCGCATCACTAAGCAGGTCACTGACCAGACGAGATCCTTTCATGCCATAAGGCCTGATCCTATCACCTTTGAACCATGGACGAAGAGTGAAAACAGGGTCCCCATCGAGCACACGGCTGTCAAGATATAGGGCGGAGGAATCAAGAGTCTTGTTATCTCTACGCGTGAAAAACACGTCTGTGTCCATCCGATTGCAAGAGAACGGAGGATTATCGAGACTTTTAATACTGATAGTATCATTACTATCCTCTTCTTCCTGAAGCGGGATGAGTTTTCCCCGGTTGAGCAAATATGATATCCCCGTGGCTTTAAATATCTGGCCGGACGTGCGGTTGGCAGTTTCAGAATTGAGGGAAACAAGAATATTATCGACCTGCGACATATTGATGCCCGTCTTCGACAATATTTCAAAAATGACCATTCTTGCATCCTGCTCGTTGGCAATAATTCGGTTAAGATCTACCACTCCATCCGTACCGACATATTTTTCTCTTAATCTATCAGTTAAACAGGTGTAAAGATCATAGTTTTCACGCAGGCATGTGACACTGTAAGCTATCGAGTCCATAGCTCCTGGAAATACCTTTTCTATCTCGGGCAATATCAGATTGCGCAACCTGTTTCGTTTATAGTCATTCGAGAGATTACTGGAATCAACGACAAAACTCTCACCCATATCTTCAAGATATGCGAGGATTTCTGCCTTTGAGGTTTCGAGCAGTGGGCGTATGATATTGATGGCCCGTGGCATCATGGCTTTAAGTCCTGCAATGCCGCTTCCTCGGAGTAGGTTCAGGAAAAATGTTTCAACATTATCTTCCTTATGGTGCCCGACTGCGATGACCGAGCCTTTTCCCTCGCAAAGCAGAGAGTTCCACCACTCATATCTCAATCCTCTGCATGCCATCTCTATAGATTCTCCAGTCGCCAGACAGCGCTCAGTCACATCAAAGTCCTGAACAATAATTTCTATTCCATGACATGAACACAAGTTGCGACAGAAATCCTCATCGCGCCTACTCTCTTCGTTGCGAAGATGAAAATTGCAGTGGGCAGCCAGACAATCATAGCCAAGATGACGCAAAATGAGCAAAAGGGCCACCGAATCAGCACCACCGCTCAGCCCGACAATAATTTTATCGGTGGGCACAAGCAAATGATGGCTTTCAATAAAACCTTTGACAACTGTTGACAGATTTAGCGACATAGTGGCTGATATTTTCTGCAAATTTAAGAAATATAATTTTCAACTGAAAGCGGGAGCTATGACATTTGAAAAACAACTGTCTGCCCACTCAATGTCAAAAGCGCCGTATCTGAACAGCAGATACAGCGCTTTTATATGGTGTTAAGGCCCAAAAGGATGTTATTTTTAATCCTGTTTTGCGAGGAAATGGCCTGAATGATCAAAGATAAAAGTATCGGGACCTGCAATGTAAAGATCAATCTCGTAATTATCATCCTTGGTGTGATCTATTGACTCCACTTTTTTCTCATAACCGGCCTTGGCAAGACGATGGTAAGCTCTGTCGGGAATCACGTCCTTTACAATAGCAGGAGGTAGCAGGCTACGGTCAGCGGCATCAATCTCCAGAATATCGCCATGTCCGTTAAACTCAATCTCAACGCCATTACTGAGAGTGACATCATATTCGTTTTTGATGAAATTTTTTTCACAAGAACGAATACCGACATCTTTGTAATGCTTGTCAATGAATGATAAAGCTTTTCTTGGAAGCTGTGCCGGCTCCTGTGAACCTGAAACAACGATGCCCGGATTCCCACCCTCGATTACAGGCACCTGGGCCATTGCGTCGGCTGCGTCGGCAGCGATAGCAAATGCAGTGGCCATTGACATTAATGTGTAAATTTTCATAACTTGTGAAGTTTTTATTAAATTTGCATTATTATATTGCAGTTATATAAAGTAAAACAATCCGTGGCTGTAATGGTTCGGCCAAAGCCCACAATCCAAAGCCGATATGTCGTATATAAAAATTATAGATTCCGAATTTGAACGTGTCTGCGAGCTTCCATTTGCCAATGCCATAAAAGCCGGTTTCCCGAGCCCGGCTGAGGGTTATTCAAATGATTCGATAGACTTCAACCGTGACCTCATTCGCCATCCGGAGGCGACATTCTATGGCCGTGTCTATGGAGATTCCATGATAGATGCAGGTATCTGCGACGGAGACATCGCAGTGATCGACAGATCGGTTGAGCCTGCCGACGGCGATATTGTCGTTGCCTATGTCAACAACGAGTTTACTATAAAATATCTTGATCTTAGTCATCTGCAAAACGGCTATGTGGAATTGCGTCCGGCCAACGAGTCGTTTAGCCCTATAAGAATATCGTCGGTTGATGATTTTAAAGTTTGGGGAGTAGTGGTGTGGACGATTAAAAAATGGAGGTCCTGATCCTCTGCCGTCCTATTGTCTATGTATTACGCAATATGTGACTGCGATAATTGCTTCGTGAGCTGCGAGAGAGTATTCAGGCCCGATCTCGAGTCGAAACCTGTCGTCGTTTTGTCAAACAACGACGGTTGCGTCGTGGCGCGTAGCCGTGAGGCCAAGGCTCTCGGAGTCAAGATGGGCATCCCATACTATCAGTTACGCCAACGTTTCAGTGAGGAAGAAGTGGTGGCCTTCTCCTCAAATCATGAGCTCTATGCCGACATGACCGGACGAGTGATGAGTCTTATCCGCAAATTTGCCCCTTCATTCTTCCGATACTCAATCGACGAGGCATTTTGTGCGCTCCCGGATATGAAATATGACGAGATGAAACAATGGGGAGAAAACCTTTCTGCATGGATTGGACGAGCAACCGGGATGCCACTCAGCATCGGGATTGCCACCAATAAGACTTTAGCCAAACTCGCCGTCCATTTTGCAAAGCACTATCCTGGCTACAGACGTTGCTGTGTGATTGACACGGATGAAAAAAGAATAAAGGCCCTTAAATTGACCGACGCCTGTGATGTCTGGGGTATAGGTAAACGTGTAGGTGCAAAATTGTATGGCCACGGGATAATCTCCGCCAATGATTTTGCGTCCAAACCTCTCGAATGGGTGACTGCGCGAGTCAATATCACAGCCCAACGCACATGGCGCGAACTGCGTGGAGAAGACTGCATCCCGGATGAGGCAATGGTAGTTGCCAAAAGTATCACAACCAGCCGTAGTTTTGCCAAAAGCATAAAGGATTTTGCAATTCTTGACACTTGTATAGCCAATTTTGCAGCCTCATGTGCCGAGAAATTGCGGCGTCAGGATTCGCTTGCCGCGATTGTCGGGGTTTTCATTGTGACAAACCGCAACCGTAATGATGAACCACAATATGGAAATATGGTTGATTTCCGTCTGTCGACACCTTCATCGTCAACAATCGATATTGTCAAAGGCGCTCATCAGGGGTTGCAACACATCTTCCGTGAAGGTTTTGCCTACAAGAAGGCCGGAGTAATACTAATGGGTATCTCGGATGCCTGCTGTGTGCAGCCAGACCTTTTTGAATATGATTACAACAGAACGCTAAAGCGACAGAAACTTGATGAGACCGTCGATATGATTAACCGTGCACAGGGGAAATTCACTATAACACTCGGTTCGCAGATCTATAATGAAATTCACAGTAATGGCGATGTCATGAGACATGAGCACCGCTCACCTTGCCCAACGACACGTTGGATGGACATCATCGAACTGCACTAAACGTTCTTTTAAAGAGATCGGATAATGGCGGATGGCAAAATAATTTGTAAATTTGCAATATGATTTATCCTGAAAAAATAGAAGATAAAATAGGGTTTACCGCCGTGCGTGCGGAGATCATGTCGAGATGTCATTGTGACGGAGCGCGCAACTATTGCCGCGAAATGTCGTTTGTAGCTGAGTTTAAAGCCGTTGATGCGTCTTTAAGAGCAGTCACCGAGATGGTCAGCGCAAATCATAGCGACGAGACTTTGCCCCTTGAAGGGGTCAATGATATCGACCATAATCTTGCAGTCATAAAAATTCCTGGCACTTTCCTTGAGATCAAAGAGCTGATCAAAGTCAGGCGCATGCTTGATTGTTTCGGTGCGGTCGCATCATTTTTTCATCGTCATAAGAGCGACGGTCGCACAACCTATCCAGTGCTGACAGATATATCAGAAGAGTTGTCTATTCTTCCGCCGACACTCGGTATGATGATTGATAGGGCTGTCGACATTTCCACCGGACTTGTGAAAGATAATGCCTCCCCCGCCCTTGCCGACATCCGGTCGAGGTTGCGTGGCATGTCAGGGCGTGTCAACTCAATCCTCCGCAAAGTACTCAGCTCTGCAATCTCTCAGGGATGGCTTGAGCCTGACACTACACCAGCTGTCCGCGACGGCCGACTTGTCATTCCCGTACCGCCTATGAATAAGCGTAAGATTCAAGGCATAGTACATGATGAATCCGCATCCGGAAAGACTCTATTCATCGAACCGGCTGAGGTAGTTGAAGCCAACAACTTGACGAGGGAACTGCAGCTTGAAGAACACCGTGAGATCATCCGTATCCTCACATCCATTGCCGACGAACTGCGCCCTCATATCGGTGAAATGCTTACCTGTGCCTCCATTATCTATCATCTTGACTTCATCAACGCTAAAGCGCTCTATGCTGATGCCGTCGGAGGAATGATGCCGCATCTCCATCAGACTGAGGAGATGGAATGGTATCACGCATGCCATCCGGTGTTGAAACTTTCTCTTGAGAGGCAACACCGCGAGATTGTGCCGATTGATATCAAACTTGATCGCAACAAACGCATCCTTATTATTTCCGGACCGAATGCCGGTGGTAAGTCAGTATGTCTCAAAACCGTGGGCACGCTTCAATACATGCTCCAATGCGGCATACTCCCTCCGGTCTACGACAACTCCCATTTTGGTATCTTCAAAGATATTTTTGTCGATATAGGCGATGATCAATCGTTTGAAGATGACCTTTCTACCTATAGCAGCCATCTCCGCAGCATGAAGTTCATGCTGCAGCGCGGTCGAAGAGGATCACTGTTTCTGATTGATGAAATGGGTTCAGGTACAGAACCGCAGATAGGTGGAGCTCTTGCACGTGCTATCCTCGAACAGATGAACGTCAAAGAGATGTGGGGCATCGTCACCACCCACTATCAGATCCTGAAACAGTTTGCTGAAGATACTCCCGGACTGATCAATGGCTCTATGCTCTATGACCGTCATCTGATGCAGCCGATGTTCAAACTGTCGATAGGCAATCCCGGCTCATCGTTTGCGGTTGAGATTGCAAGGAAAATCGGTCTGCCTGCCGAAATCATTTCTGCTGCCGAGGAGATTGTCGGCAAGGAGTATGTAAATCTTGACAACTATCTTCTCGACATCACCCGCGACAAACGCTATTGGGAAAACAAGCGCACGGCAATCCGACAGAAGGAAAAGAAACTGGAGCAGATGCTAGCCCAATATGCCGAAGATGCCGAACAACTCAAGAGCAAACGCCGCGACATCATTGAAGAAGCGCGCACTGAGGCTCGTAAAATCCTCGATTCGTCAAATGCGGTCATCGAACGCACTATCGCAGACATCAAGCAAGCCAATGCCGAGCGTGAACGCACTCTTGAAGCCCGCAGGAAACTTAAGGAAGAACGCCTCGCTCTCGAGAAGGAGGCCCGGCATCATCGGGAGACCAACGCTCTGCTGACAAAGGTACCCAAAAGCAAGAAACGCAATTCACCTGCGATGACTGACAGCACACAGTCAGGAGTCAAAACTATGAGACAAATCGAACCCGGAGTCAATGTCAAACTTGATGGAGGCGGTACCATTGGTACTGTTCTGGAGGTATCCGGCAAGAACGCTGTGGTCGCTTTCGGGAATTTAAAAACCACCGTAAAGGCCGATCGTCTTACTGTCACAGATGCCCAGCCGAAGTCCGCGGTTAAATCCACCGTCTCAATGCAGACAATAGACTCCGGTTATGAACGGCAGCTAAATTTCAAACAGGAGATAGACCTGCGCGGCATGAGGGCTGACGAAGCTATTCAGACAGTGACATATTTCATAGATGATGCTATCCGTTTCTGCATCTCCCGTGTAAGAATCCTCCACGGAACAGGTACAGGAGCATTGCGGCAAGCTGTCAGACAGCTTTTGTCGACCACTCCGGGTGTTGAATCGTTTCATGACGAAGACGTGAGATTTGGCGGAGCCGGCATCACGGTAGTCAATCTTAAATAAACGCCCTGTTATGGCAATCGCAAATGAAAAAATAGCGGCATGAATTCGCTTGCTTTTTAAAATTAAGTTTGTAAATTTGTCATCCAAAGAAATTCCAAGTGTAAATCATCAAATCTTATTAAAATGGCAACCAAACCGTTTAAGTATCAGCCGATGTTCCCTCTCGGACCTGACACTACCGAATATTACAAACTCACATCCGACTATGTGAAAGTTGAGAACTGGGGCGGGCACGAGTTCCTCGTCGTTGATCCTGAGGCTCTCACAGTGCTTGCCCGCGCCTGCACCCACGACAATGCTTTCATGCTCCGCCGCGAGCACAACGAAATGGTGGCTAAGATCCTTTCTGATCCGGAAGCTTCTGAAAACGACAAGTTTGTGGCTCTCACCATGCTTCGCAATGCCGAGGTAGCCGCAAAGGGTGCGCTTCCTTTCTGTCAGGATACCGGCACGGCTATCGTGCACGGAGAGAAAGGCCAGAACGTCTACACCGGTTGCGACGATGAAGAAAAGATCAGCAAGGGTGTCTATCTGACTTATACCACTGACAATCTCCGCTATTCACAGAACGCACCCCTCACCATGTATGATGAGGTCAACACCGGTTGCAACCTTCCCGCACAGATCGACATCCACGCAGGCGAGGGTGATGAATACAAGTTCCTTTTCGTAGCCAAAGGCGGCGGCTCGGCCAACAAGACATATCTCTATCAGGAGACCAAGGCTATCCTCAATCCCAAGACCCTCGTCCCCTTCCTCGTCGAAAAGATGAAGAGCCTCGGCACCGCTGCCTGTCCTCCCTACCACATCGCCTTCGTGATCGGCGGCACATCTGCCGAAAAGAACCTCGAGACGGTCAAGAAGGCTTCGGTGAAATACTACGACAATCTTCCCGACCACGGCAACGAGCTCGGCCACGCTTTCCGCGACAAAGAGCTTGAGGCTATTCTCAAGAAAGAGGCCGAGCGTCTCGGCCTGGGCGCACAGTTCGGCGGCAAATATTTCGCACACGACATCCGGGTTATCCGTCTCCCCCGTCACGGAGCTTCCTGCCCCGTCGGTCTCGGCGTATCATGCTCTGCTGACCGCAACATAAAAGCAAAGATTAACCGTGAAGGCCTTTGGATCGAGAAACTCGATAGCAACCCCGGAGAGCTCATCCCTGAAGAATATCGCAAACAAGGTGAGGGTAATGCTGTAAAGATTGATCTTAACCGCCCGATGTCAGAGATCCTCGCGGAGCTTACTAAATATCCCGTAGCAACACGTCTCTCACTCAACGGCACTATTATTGTCGGACGCGACATCGCACACGCAAAGATCAAAGAGCGTCTTGACAACGGCGAACCGATGCCCCAGTATCTGAAAGATCATCCCATCTATTATGCAGGTCCTGCAAAAAAACCGGACGGACTTCCCTCAGGCTCATTCGGTCCTACAACAGCAGGACGTATGGACCCCTATGTAGACCAGTTCCAGGCTGCCGGTGGTTCCATGATCATGATCGCCAAAGGCAACCGCAGCCAGCAGGTTACGGATGCCTGCAAGAAGCATGGCGGTTTCTATCTCGGCTCTATCGGAGGTCCTGCCGCTATCCTTGCCCAGAACTCAATCAAGAATGTTGAGCTTCTCGAATATCCTGAACTCGGAATGGAAGCTATCTGGAAAATCGAGGTGGAAGATTTCCCCGCATTCATTCTTGTTGACAACAAGGGCAATGATTTCTTCACCGAAATCTCAAACCGCTGTGCCGGGTGCTCTATTGTCGACGACAAACATTAATATCCTGAATCTTGTTTAATTTGACATAAGCCAGATAGGACTGATATGGGCTTAAAACATGCTCATATCAGTCCTTTCCGGTATTTTAGACAGACTAAATCCATTGGGCCACAATATTTATGACATAAGGCGCAGAGGCATCATCGGCTTTTTGATATTGTCGGTGGTAGTTGTCAGTGTGTTTCTCCTATATTCAGATTCTCTCGTTAATGATCTTTCAGAACAGGAACGGGAGAGAATGCAGATATGGGCAGATGCAACCAGTGAGATTGTCAACCTTGGCAGTTCTGACGCTCCGGCAAGCAACGTCGATTTCCTACTGACAATCATAGAACGCAACCGCAATATACCGGTATTGCTGACGGATGACGGTGGAAATATCATCATGCAGCGAAATTTTTCTCTTCCCGAGCCGGTTGATTCTCTATCACTCTTCAGTTTGAGCGACGTCAACCGCAAATTTCTCGAAGGGAAGTTGAACAAATTGCGTAATTCGCCAAATGTCATAGAGATTGACATGGGAGAGGCTGGCAAACAATGGCTCTACTACGAAGACTCCAAGGTGCTTAAAAGCCTGAGTTTCTATCCTTATGTTCAGGTAGTGGTGCTTCTCGCATTTGTATTGATAGTCTACTATGCCGTCTCGTCAACCAAGCGTGCCGAACAGAACAAGGTGTGGGTCGGCCTCTCCAAAGAAACGGCCCACCAGCTCGGCACCCCCATATCATCGCTGATGGCATGGATGGAACTGCTTGAAGATTCGGGAGTAAGCCCCGAAACTGTCGCAGAGATGAACAAGGATGTGAAACGCCTTTCGACAATAGCATCCCGCTTCTCCAAAATAGGTTCAAAGCCATCAATGGAACCTTATGACCTCAACGAAATCGTCCGTCATGCGACTGACTACATGATCACACGTATCTCCAAAAGGATCAAACTTACTCTCAAGCCATATCCCTATCCGCTCATAGTAACTCTTTCTCCACCATTGACCGAATGGGTAATGGAGAATCTTATCAAAAATGCAGTTGACGCGATGGAAGGCAGCGGGTTCATCAACATCACTGTTTACTATGAAAAAGCCAAGGCTGTCATTGAAATTGAAGATACCGGCAAAGGTATCCCCCGAAAGAATCAGAAGACAATCTTCAACCCCGGATTCACGACAAAGAAACGAGGCTGGGGCCTTGGGCTGACTCTCACAAAAAGAATCATAGAAGACTATCATGGCGGAGCAATATATGTGAAAAGGTCTGAGGTTGGCATCGGCACAACATTTGCTATCGAATTTCCTGTCTTTGAGGAATCAACCGCACCACAAACTCAACAATAATGACAACATTAAGAGAACTTTTAGACAAATCACGTGAACAGCTCTCACCGCTCTATGGCGATGGGGAGGCCTGTTGGTTGTTACGCATTGTGATGGAACACATCAAAGGATGGAATCAGGTAGAGCTTGCGCTCCGGGCCAATGACGAAGTGTCGGATTTCATCATCGGTCGCGTTAACGAAGCTGTCGGCCGTCTAATGAAAGGAGAGCCTGTGCAATATATCTATGGTGATACCTATTGGCATGGCATGACACTTAAGGTTACTCCTGACGTTCTCATACCGCGTCCCGAAACCGAAGAACTTGTGGATATAATAGCAGAGCGCAACACAGCTTCAGATCTGCGTGTACTTGATATATGCACAGGTAGCGGTTGCATCGCCATTGCTCTTGCAAAGACATTGAAATTTCCGGAGATAACAGCGATTGATATATCTCGGCCTGCGCTTGAGATCGCCAGTGAAAACTGCCGCTTACAGAAAGTGAATGTTCGTTTGCTTTGCGAAGATGCCATCTCGCTATCACCGCAACCAGACACATACGATGTAATAGTTTCCAATCCGCCCTATGTCATGAATAGCGAAGCGAAGGGTATGGATAAGAATGTGCTTGACCACGAACCACATCTTGCCTTGTTTGTCCCGGATGACGATGCACTTAAATTCTACAAAGCGATAGCTAAGTTTGCCCTACCTTCGCTTTCAGATGGCGGCAGACTCTACTTTGAGCTTAATCCCTTGACAGCATCCGGGCTCCAAACATGGATGCTTGGGAATGGATGGAGTGATGTGGAACTCTTGCCGGACATACATGCAAAAACTCGCTTCATGATTGCATCAAAATAAGTCCCGACATGCTGAAACGTAAATCTCCGCTGAGCTATGAAAATGCGCTTTCACGCGCAGCCGGGCTTTGCTCCAAGTGCGAGCAGTGTTCTCCCGATATCATTAAGAAACTCTCGACATGGGGCCTATCGGCTGGTGATGCAGAGAAAGTCATCGCACGTCTGTGTGAACTCAGATTTATTGATGATGAGCGATATGCCAAGGCTTATGCCCACGATAAACTGCATTTCAGTGGTTGGGGATGTATGAAAATTCGTCAAGGTCTATGGGCAAAGCGGCTCCCGTCTGACATCATTGATGCCGCATGTGATACACTCTTTGACGAAAAGGATGAATATCAGGCTGTGGCTACACGTGTAGTTAAATCCAAGCTGCGCCAGTTGAAGGAATGGCCATTGAGCCGTGAATCCAAACTCAAATTGGTGAAATTTGCAATGACACGTGGCTTTGAATACAATCTCATTGCCGATATTGTCCGTAACCGGCTTCAATGTCTTCATGACGAAATCATGGAATCATGAAATTCCCGTCATTTTTCCGCGATATTGCAAGTGGTTTTGGCCAACTTGCAAAAGATGTCGGGAATATCATATTTCCCAACGTCTGCACAGTCTGCGACCACACCCTGGTGCGCGGTGAGGAAATATTGTGCCTTGATTGCCTCCTGGCTCTCCCACGTACCAATCTGCACAAGACCCAACCCAATATGATTCATGAACGGGTGATGGCGATCGGACATCCGGTCGAACGCGCTACGTCCCTATATTATTACTACAGAGAAAACAAATATGCCCGTCTTGTCCATGATACGAAATACAGAGGGCGGCCTATTGTCGGCGAGACTTTAACTAAATCATATGCAGAGGAACTTCAAAAAATAGACTTTTTCAATGGGATCGATGCGATAGTTCCCGTCCCGCTTCATTTCTTGAAAGAATTTCATCGCGGTTACAATCAAGCCGAAAGGCTGGCTCGTGCTATCAGTGAGGTGACGGGGATCGAAGTTATCGATGCGTTGAAAGCGAAGTCCCACAAATCACAGACTCGAAAAGGAGCACACGCGCGTCTCGTCAACACTCTGGATGTTTATTCGGTCGATCCTCATAGCGAACTAGATGGGAAACACATCTTGCTTGTCGATGACGTCATCACCACCGGGTCAACATTGTTAAGCTGTATCAAGGCAATTCACAGCGCTTCGCCCACGAGTCGTATAAGTATCTACTCGCTTGCAATAACTCAACAAAGTTGAAACCAAATCATCGTTAACGGTGTTTTCATAAAAAGACACGATATTTTGGATTAATTGTCGAAATGATATGACAAAATAACCATTATTGTGGATTTTTTTACTCCGCTAAATATGTAAATTTGCACTCATGTTTCAACACTTTCGATATATACTGATCGCATTATTATGCTTTCCTGCATTATATCTGTCAGCACAGACAGACAGTCCTGAAGAAGTGCAGATGCCGGACTCCATACCTGCAAAATCCAAATCAAGGGGATTGATGGGAACAATCAACAACGTCATTGAATATTTCCACCAGTCAAACAAGCGTCAACTGACTAAACGCCCCAACTTCTCTCCGCTCGGTGGACCTTACTATTCCTCGGAGAAGGGTTTCGGTATCGGACTCGTTGTCGCGGGCGATTATTCCACATGCCCTACCGACACACTGCTGCCTGCATCAAATGTTTCGATGACTGCGACTTTTGCAACAAAGAAATATTATTCCATAGGCATTTTAGGAGCGCACATCTTTCCGCGCGACACCCGCCGTATCAACTACGAACTCAACTTCGTATCGTTTGGCACATATTTCTGGGGAATTGGCTACAAATGGGGAAACAATGATGCAAACAAGACAAAATACAATCTCTTTGAGATAACTCTCGCCGCAGACTACGAATGGCGGTTGAAAAATGACATCTTTGTCGGCCCGGCGATTGAGGTCAGCTATACAAATGCCCATAGCATTGACAACTACGAGCCCTGGCAGGGAGAGGAGCTCAGATACTGCACTTTTTCTGCCGGATTTCTCCTGCAGAGCGATACGCGCGATAATCTCACCTACCCGACGCGTGGTCATCTGCTTGAGGTGACACAGCTTTTCTCCCCGCGCTTCATGGCCAATGGAGATCGTGGCTTCTCAAGTACAGAGATAGGTTATAACCGCTATTTCGGGGTCTGGAAAGGTGGAATCATTGCAGCTCGGTTTCATGGCGAATGGACATACGGGCATACGCCATGGGGAAAATTGCCCTTCCTCGGTGGAAGCTCTATGAGAGGCTACTATAAAGGACGCTATCGTGACAAATGTTCGACAGACATCACAGTGGAACTGCGCCAGCATCTTTTCCGTAGATCGGGAATTGCCGTATGGTGTGGTGCCGGGACTGTCTATCACAAACTGTCAGATCTATGTTTCAAACGTATTCTGCCCGAGATCGGAGTCGGTTACCGTTGGGAGTTTAAGAAAAATTCAAACATACGTTTTGACATAGGTTTCGGCAAGCACTGCAGTGGTTTCACATTCGGTCTCAACGAGGCATTCTGATATGATGACGATGGAAAAAGATAAAATCCCTGCTATGTTAAAAAAATATGTATTTTACTTTTTTTTACTGACACTACTCATTCCAAATGTTATCCTCTCGTTTACTGAATCGCTTGGACTGACTGGAGGATTGGCAAACGTTCTGCTCCCGGGAGGTATCATATATCTCTTACTGTCCATCTCACGAAAAATCGGACGCACGATCTGGTTTATGTTTCCACTAATATTTCTGGCAGCATTTCAGATAGTATTGCTTAAATTGTACGGGCGCAGTATTATTGCAGTAGATATGTTTCTTAACCTCGTGACGACCAATGTAGCGGAAGTCACAGAATTGTTGGGCAATATGCTTCCGGCAATCATACTTGTAGTTGTTCTTTATGTCCCTAGCCTTATTGCAGCATCAGTATTCATATATAAGAGGGTCCGGCTTACCGACCGATTTATGAGAATCAATCGTAATATCGCTGCAGCGACATGCGTGGCCGGATTGATTGCCTTGATTTGCGCTGAAACTATTTCCTGCGGTAACTATTCAGTAAAAGCAGATCTTTATCCGGTCAACGTATGCTATAATATCTATCTCGCCTATGACCGCACTCGTCGGACCCTCGCCTACGATGAGACTTCTGCCGGCTTCAAATATGATTCATATTCAGTCCATCCCGATAACGAACGCGAACTTTATCTGCTTGTCATTGGAGAGACATCGCGGGCCGGCAACTGGCAACTGATGGGATATGACCGACATACCAATCCGAAATTGAACAAGCGTGGTGACATCTATCATGCTCCGAAAACATATAGTGAGAGTAACACTACCCATAAGAGTGTGCCGATGCTCCTGAGTCCGATCGAAGCCACAACTTTCGATGAAAAAATCTATTCAGCCAAAAGCATTATCACTGCCTTCAAAGAAGCCGGTTTTTCGACAGCATTTCTTTCTAATCAACGGTATAACCATTCGTTTATCGACTTCTTCGCTTTTGAGAGCGACACCACTGTTTTTATAAAGGAAAACGATGCTCTAACACTTGATATGGACATCAACCGGAAACCGGATGCTGATCTAATGCCAATTCTCGATGAGATCATAGCTAAGAGAAAGCTCAAGCAGCTGATAGTGCTTCACACCTACGGTTCACATTTCAATTACCGCGACCGCTATATGGAGGAAGATAATATATTCACTCCCTGTGACTATCGTAAAGCTGCTGCCAACGAACGTCAGAAGCTAATCAATGCCTACGATAACACAATCGTAGCCACCGACAGATTTCTTAACTCCTGCATCAAGCGCCTCGAGTCAATCGGGGGGTTATGCGGATTGCTCTACACATCGGATCATGGAGAGGATATCTATGACGACGAGGCGGAGCGCTTCCTCCATGCTTCTCCCCGCCCCACTATCCATCAGGTGCATGTGCCGATGATTGCATGGCTTTCAGAAGGGTATAAAACAATGTATCCAGAGTATTCGGAGAACGTCAGCCGGAATATGAGACGACTGGTTTCCTCGTCTCGTTCTTATGCTCCGTCAGCGCTCGACATGGCGGGAATAAAAGTTAGCGGCAATGCCCTTCCGGACACTACCGCTTCACTCTTTTCAAAAGATTACAAACCACGTACTCCGCTCTATCTATCCGATCATAACAAAGCCGTGGAGTTGAATCATATTCTTTAAGACGGGGGATCATCATCCACAGCGGGATGAACCGCACGATGTGCAGATGAGGCAACCTTCCTGATAGATCAGTGTCTCCTGACCGCAGTTGGGACATTTCTGTCCGCCTGCGGAGTGCCTGAGGGAAGATATTTCTTCAGAGCGCGCTCCACACCCATCTTCCATGTGTTGATCGACTGTGAATCGAGCTCAAGACCGTTGACGAGTTTGATCACCTGATCGATAGGCATGCCGTAGCGGAGCACTCCTGAAATGAACTTGGCATAGTTCCAGTATTCCGGATTGAATTTGTCTGACAGACCTTCGATAGTGGTCTTGTAGCCACGCTTGTTGATGAACTGGAAGTCATAGCGTTTATTACCCTTGTCGTCTGTAGCTTTGATGATTTTACCTTTAGATACTGACTTGGGGCAGAAAATGCCATCGTCATCATCGGCAAGACCGGTAAAGATTTCGTAGGGGCGTCCATTCTTGAGACCGACGAAAGCAATCCATTTTTCCT